>Ga0116227_10003821_pt1 | contig 33099 bp, 16 predicted proteins | sample S1TSphgellanicum_FD_89693 | JGI IMG/M metagenome (GOLD analysis project Ga0116227, IMG submission 89693) | Host-associated microbial communities from peat moss isolated from Minnesota, USA - S1T2_Fb - Sphagnum magellanicum MG | ecosystem: Host-associated > Plants > Peat moss > Unclassified... | reverse complement strand
TCCCCACCTGCCCATCTATTTGAAAAATTCTTTATCAGAAATAATAATGGATGGCTTCTCAGAATGCCACCAAAGGGTCCATATCCCGCACCCTTAACCCTCTGGTTCTTTTTTTTTTTTTTTTTTTTGGGGGTGAAAAAGAGATAACCATTAGACCATTGGTTCTTTCATGAAAAACGGCCGGTTCTTTGAGGTTTTAGAAATACACAGGATGAAAAGGTTTCTTTAGTTCTGATTTTTATTTTTATTTTTTCCACACACAACCAAAATCGACAATTTTGTGATTCTGAAATATTTGTGGAAAAAATAAAATCAGAACCGAAAATTCTTTAATAAAAATTCAAATAACCACACAACAACAATAAATAGTAGAAACTTACTGAGACCTCCAGAGTCCATGCTGAAAACTGAAATTTAAAAGGAAAAAAAAATAAAATCATCAAAAAAATTATTATATTGATTATTTTGACAAACTTGTCTGTCATTTTGGGCCTGCATTTTGACCTTAAAGATTTACAAAATAGTCATAGGTATTAAGTAAATAAGTCTCACTGCTATACTACAAAATTGACACTGCTGCTGCTGCTGCAGCAGCAGCACACAGATCCACCCCCACACACTGCGACTATTTTGCAACCCAATGATCCTCCCCCACACACTGCGACTATTTTGCAACCCAATGATCTTCCCCCACACACTGTGACTATTTTGCAACCCAAATAAAAACTGCAAAGTATTAAGTAGGTATCACAGCACACCAATTATCTAATGATGGGTTAATTTGGACTTTGAGAGTATTATTTTTTTCCCAATATTATTCTACTATGTATATATACTACCTAAGTCAAATACCTGCAGACTTATTTATTTATTTATTTATTTGTCTATCTATTTATTAAGGTAGATACCTACATAAGAAGCCCATGATTAATCTGGAGACCTGAAATTGGAGTATACACATCAAAGCCTAGTATCAGACTTGTACACAATTAACACACATCATTTTGTGCAGATCCACAGACAGACACAGATGGAGAGAGAGAGAGAGAGAGAGAGAGAGCTCTGTCAATATGTTCTAGTCTCTTGCACTGGGAAAATGAGGCAGAATGGCAACAGAGAAATTCACAGAAAACAATTAAAGAGGGGGGGTGGGGCTGTATTTGTGATCCTGATTCTTAGGTGACTTTCTATTATGAAAATGATTTTGATATGAGTCCAGCTTTAAAAAACTCAAAATCATGTGCATGACTTCTTGTTCTATACAACATGTTGGTACCCTCAAATATATTAACACTAGGCTCTACTACATAAATTTTTCTGCCCACTTTGCACAACTGAAAAAGTGCCTTTTTAATAATTAGTCCATATAAATAGGTTCAATACCCCAATATTTTACATAATGTAAAAAAAGACCTATCATGAGTAGGGGGGGAAATTTGAGTAGTAGCTACATTTGTGAAAGATTACACTAAGTTCCCAAATGTTTTTTTGTGATGGGGTTCTCTTTACTTTTTCCAAAATAACAAGTCAAGTTTTAATTCCACTATTTTTTGTCATTATAAAGCAATTCTAATTATGAGAACATATTTTATGATTTATGTTTTTGGGTACCTACATCCAATAGTTTTTCAACTAGTTTATAGGGTAAGAAGGTAAGTAGGCTAGTTCTAGGTGTAGGTAGGAAGAGCATCTTAGGTGACATTACCACTTGGATAGATTGGCATGGAATTTGACATTTTTGTACTTGGTCTGATTCTTAGATACTTATGGTGGAAAATCAATGGTTGAAGATCTCATTGTTGCTTGAAAAAAAATGTCAAAGTTGTTGTTGTAAGCAATGTTTTTTTCTTCACTCAAGTTCTTTTGATTTTGCAAAAGGGGTGATTCTCTACTTTTTTTTTTTTTTAATTCTATTTTTTTTACTCAAAAAAAACATAGAGAATTTTATCACAAAAGAATCATTGATTGCAATTTCAATTTGACCATCTAAATATTAAGAGTTTTGTTTGCTTGCTTGTTAGGATGTGACCACAACATAACCCTCACCAATGGTCTTGCGCCACTTACACTTTTGGTATTTCTAGAAAGCCTCCCACAAGCCAGTGTGAACATTACAATTTTTGGACCAATAGAGAAAAAGTTATTGAATTTAGAATGATTTCCATCTTTTTAAATTAATTTGAAAATTAACTTAACAAGGCTCCATTAGAACTCTGACATTAAGCCCACTTTGACCAAAATAGTATTGAGATGGATGAACTTAGAAGAGGTTTGATATAGGGACTCGGACCAATAACACAAGGGTCAACTAGTCAAATCCAAAGTAACGGTTGATAGTTAATGAGTACATCAATTCCAATATATCACCCAAAGTATGGGCATATATAAGCTTTGCATTTTTTCCAATCTAGGTGAAGTAAGGGTTCTAGACTCTAAAAACTTATTGATCCTAAGAAGCATGAAGGTAAGGATTTCCCTATTTAGAAGGTAAGGTTAAAACTTACAGGTGAAGATCAACCTCTTAGTTGGTATTTTCCCCATGGTTATAAATGTGTTAAGATCAAGGATAACTTGCAACACAATCTAAAAAGGTTTCAAAGTAATGATCTTAATTAGTGCAACATACATTTACTCGTTACTCATCATAAACTCAAACAAAACCCATAATAACCGAGTGCATGTGGGATTGCATATTAAGTTAATTGGTGATAAGCCAATATTAAGTTATATTGATTGGCTCATCATCAAAAATAAATAAAATAAAATAAACTTTCAACACTCCCCGAAGTAGAAGAACCTCTTTGGACCCCAGTTGCAAAATAAAAACAAATGTGCTCTCCTAGAGTTCACCTCACCTTTTCAGTTTATATACCATGAGAGTTGAACTTTGGGCAAACCATAAGGCAAGGGGCAGAATTTTGGGGACATACCGTAGTCATTATTGTGTGAACTCTTTGAAACTAGTGTGGCTTGTCACACGTAAATAAATGCCTTTATCAAAATGTGGGCCACATTTACATGACAAGCCACGTAAATATGCTAATTCAAACTAGCAATATAGTTCAAATAAGAAAATGTTGCATGAAGTCCCCCAATAAAAATGAACTCATGCTTCTTCAAGGCACGTAATAATAAGTAACACCTGATGAAAATTCCTCAACTAAATAGGCCAACATGGTTCCAAAGTCTTCTCTCCGTGTGGCAAAGTTGTGTGACATGCATGCATGTCAGTTCTTGTATAATAAGGCAAACATTTGTGACTCCAAACTCACTTTATGGAAGGTTTTCTTGATTGACATCTTATTAAGCATAAGAGACAATTGTTGTTGGAATTTAGTTTTTTTTTTTTTTTCGGGGCATAGTTATGTAACCAATTATTTTGCAATAATTTCTAACTAGTGTTTCTAAACAAGCATCTTCTTGGGAATTGAAATTGCAATATATCAACTTTTCTAACCAATTGGGAATTTTTTTTAAACACCCCTGTTTGTGCCAAAGTGGTGTCCCAAAGATTACCCTGTTTTTGGGTCCTCGTTTGATCCTGTAATCTGTGTTTCATCCCCAATTTGAGTTGTAGCCACAAAAGTGGGAAAACTGGGTATCAGCTCATGGTTTGCAGGATTCTATTTTGACAAGACTTGATTGAATGAAGAATAGGACTTAGAGAAGGGAAGGCACAAGTAAAGGCAAAATCCACACTCAGGAGTGGAAGTCATGTGAGGACCAATTTGGATGAGAATACGAAGTTTGGTACCCTCTCTCCTCCTCCTCCTCCTCCTCCTTTCTTCTTTCACTGTGTACTGTTTTCATCCTGACTTTTGATTTCGTCCACAGTTTTGACAAAACTGGCGCTCTTTACCCTCAGTTTGGGGGTCAATAACTCTACTAATGACCCAAAGAAAGTTTCTGATTCCAAAATTTTATTCTATTTTAAAACCCACAACCGGCGGTTATAAATAATAAAAACTAAATACCCACCCCAACACTACTGGTGTTAGTTAACCCAAGCACATCATGAGAGGGAGCCTGTTGTGGCGGCTAACTTATCTCAAAAACTCTGCACATATACCATAGTACCTTGGCAACTTCAACACATGTTTTGTCAGATAATTAATTCAATAAATTTTGACATTTTCATTTTGACAAATAAAAACATTCCTGAAGATTCAATATGATATGTTCCTTCCCCAAACCCAATAAATTAATAAATTAATAAATAGATAAATAAATAAAATTTTATTAAAAAAATATTTGAAAAAAAAACTGAAATCTTAAAATTTTCAACATTTCTGAAAATAATATAATTAGTGTGGAAGCTGCCAAGGATAGGTACTATGTATGGTGTGTGTGTTTTTCAAAGCTTTTTCAGTTATTTGCCAAGGAAAGTAAGTAACGAAATGATCAAATATGATAACTCCCATCTGGACTGTAAAAGAACTGCCTACTGTCACTTAGTGATTAATACATTCAACTGGTTTTGCACTTGAAAGAAAGAGAGATGCCAGCCAGCGACTAACTAGGCAAAGATTAAAGCCCCCCCCCAATACAGCCATGAACGGAAGCTGGTATGTAATGACATTCAACCTTAATAAGGGGGAGCTGTTGTAAAGTATGACATTGCCTACTGACCGTGAACTTTTATGTATAGCCAGAAACCTTAATTAGCCCACAATAAAAAGTTATATTCGGCAAATACTGCAAACTCTTCTCGGGTTGGTAATGGGTTCCACGTGTTGTCAAAACCAGTTATTGGGTAGTTCCAGTTCTTTATTAAAAAATTAGAATGGTTCTGGTTCTGGTTTCAATTTTCAGTTTCCGTTTCGGTTTTGGTTTTGATTTTGGTTCCACTAAAAAAATAAAAATTGAAACCCTAGGTTCACTTCTGGTCTAAGTCTTTCAAAAATATTAATTTTGATTTTTTTATTCTAGTTTCGGTTTTGAAAATTGATTCTGATTTTTGCTTCCTAAAATATTTTGGACCCAGTTCCAGTTTCATTTTTACTAACTGGTGGAACTAGAACCAACGATTCTAACCAGCGAAACCCAGGTAACCACACAACACTGCTCAAAACAGGCAAATGAAAAATAATGTCAACATGAAAAATGGCTACAAATGAAAAATGAAAAAGGATTCAATTGTGCCAATAATAATAATAATAATAATAATAACACTATTAATGGGAGGAAACTAATTTTTTATCACTTACTATATGTCCCATTCCTATTTCCTCTTACAAAAAGTGCCGTGCAGTGTCATAGCTGCAACCCACCCATGTAACTTTCAGACTTCTGAACATTTTACTCAACACTCTTCATAAATGCCAATTACTCATAAGAACATTAGGAATTGGGGGGAGGGGAGGGGAGGGGGGGGGGAGAAGACCGACCCACCCTTTGAGTTCTTGTCACTTCTCGGTTGCAATTTCTTTTGTTATAATCATTCCTTCATTCTCATGAGTCCTCCTCCTCCTCCTCCTCTTCTTTTGTAATAACTATCTCTGAACGTGACACGACGTGAGGGCAAAGCGGGACGATACTGACCTCCTAGAAGGCACCATGACAATTTGCAGAATTCAATATGAAGTGATCTCCTACTATGATTACCCACCTACCTACGAGCTTCCATCAAAATACGTAGCTTTCTTTTCTTCTTGCGCTAGGGGTGAGGAGGAGCAAGGGGGTGAACATAGTTTTCGGTGATCACTCATTAATGCATCGATCACAATAGCCATGGCACCCTTCCACAATATTATGTGTGGGGGTTTTATTTTATTTTTAATTTTTTGAATGTACATTCTCATATTATGATTGGCTCAATTTCATGGGGTTTTTTAGGGGGTTTTTTTATTATGTATTAACAACCCATAATCAGATTTCCCCACCCCCGCAACAAAAAATTTGTGGACCCTTTGTGATTAAAGTACTTACATAATAACTATGAAAATTTTCATAAAATGAACAAAAAATTATGGTTAATTTTCACTATACCCATTCATTTGCTCACAATTTTTCCATCAAAATTGATGATCAAAATAGCAAAAAATAATAATTTTGCAACCATAATTTGCTATAGAAGCAAAGGTGGGCTTTCTATAATGGAACTATCTTTTTTTTTAAACAAGAAATTACAATTTATTATTTGTCATATCAAAGGAAGAGAAAGGGGGGAGGGGGGGGGAGACTTTATTTTGAAAGAGGACTGACTGCTGGCCTCAAGTATCACATTTTTGTTGCCTTCTAGAGAGTGCCTTTGTTACACCTCGAGTCGAGTCAGTAAAAAAGTAGCCTATCGTCCAGTGCATGCCCACCCTGTGCCAAAGCAAGTTTGAACAGGATCATCAAATCCCCGAAAGCCATGGTATCGTGCATTCTAGAACATAAACTTTACAACATTTAATGCTTGAATCACTTTCCCGACCTGCCCATATTATTGGTATTTCGACAACGAGAAGAAGTACCCGTTCTCTCCCCCCCCCCTTGCCCCCACCCCAAACAAGCTCAATAATAAATTATTGTACACCACCAAGGTAGAATAACCTACCTACACATCATGGTCAGAAACTAACTAGGGATTCAAGTCATGCCCCTAGAAGAGATGCAAAATGTTGTCTTAACTCATAACATTTCATACTTTGAAATTTTTGTTCTATTAGGTATCTTGTTATACTTTTGGCCCCCCCAAAAAAAAATTAACTAGGGCTTCGATGACAATTGAAAGTAGCAAAGGCACTAGAAGATGTGAAACTCCAACATTCACAATGAAATGAAACGGCAACAAAATTAGTAATCTCCGCCTACTTATCAGTTTATTTCTTTTTTCAGGAATTGTTTCTCAAACTGGCGAAAATTTAGTGTGTGTTTTGGGGGTTTTTTAGTTATCATAATTTGGGAAAATATTTAATTTTGAAAAATCATTATATCCTAAGTTCCAGTAAGTAGCCAAATATGTAGAAGGAAATTTTTTTTATTCCTTTTTTCACCATCAAATCTGGCTAAATCATCTTATGGAAGCTCACCATGTCAACCACACCACAAAATTGAATGGAAAAAAAAAAAAAAAAAAGTAGTGCAAATCAAAAGAGGTGAACTGGGTGCTCATTGTTTGGGGCTGCTTGAATTAACCCATTAAGTGTCTTTCAAGGTAGTAAGTGAAGATAAAACTCTTGCCTATAATTGAGAGATCCTGGGATCAAACCTAGGCATCAAAATCCTATACAACATGTAAGCATTTTTGGCCCCCACCAACATAGGTATTGCAAACTTCTTCATCAAAACAAATTCTGAGACATGGGAACAAGGAACAAATGTAATCAATTTCATGCACCATTTTCTCTCCAAGTGACTTCCCAACATGTTTGTCATTTTGCCTTGCCCTTCATCACTCCTTTGTTTTTTTAATTATTCACAAAGCCAGAAAAATTTATTGAAATTGCTGAAATTGGGCATCAAATTCCCTATTGGACATACTACTATGATTACATATTTATTATATAGGATTTGAATAATTCAGGGAATCCAAAAAACACACGACTAAACTAGTTTTCTCACCAAATTTATTGCAAAATTTAATTTGGTTACCCATCGTATGCATGTGTACCTTTTTTTTTTTTAAATTCAAAATTTGGATCTTAAGTGTCCTTTCACCCAAATTGCCTATTTGTACTTAGTGTTTTTTTCTTTCCAATTTTTCTATCTTGATAAAAATGGCAATCATCAATATTGCCATCAATAACGAGATGTAATCATCATTGGCTATAGAGCAAATCTCACAGAAGGATTTTTTGCCAAATCCTTCTTCATTGTGGTTACCTATTAAAGCCTAAGGTAGAATTTCGGCAATTTATTTTTGAATTTGAAACCTAGCAAATTTAGGTCAAAATTTTCCAAAAAATTCCTGTATTGATATTTTTGGGTCTTTTCTTCACAAAATGGCAAAAATTTGACACACTAAAAAAAAAACACCATAAATTGTACCCTAAACCCAATTCCAGCTTGTTTTTCACTAACCAAAATCGAAGATGGGCAGTTCTGAAACCTGCCCAACACTAGTAAAGACATAAAAGTTACACGTATTCATTGCGGATGAAATTTTTTGAATTCAAATTCAATTAATTTGCTTAAAGCTCGGTGGAAAAAATTATTGAATCATGAATTCAGACCCAAATTACTATTTACAGACCATTATATTGCTGCTGATATTATTATGTGGCCAAGCCATGACTTCTACCAAGTGTTTTTTTATTTTTAAATTCAATAAATTTATTTTTAATTTAATTTCCCGATGGAGCCAGAGTGACAAGCATCGCTAGCCAGATTTTGACATACGTGACGACATTATTTCAAGGAAATTTTTTCACTGTAGCCTGTAGGGACAAATATGACAACAACCTTCCTCAAAAATAAATAAATAAATAAATGAAAATTCTGTCCCTTATAAATGATTTTTCTTTTTTTTTAAAAGGAAAATTTACGACAGAATATGAATTCAAGCTATGAATTAGTTAGTCTGTATATGGACGTATGTTGATGCAGTGTGTGTCCTCGTGTTCTAGAGCCATCGGATGGGATGTGTCATCAACGGGAAATTGATGGGGGTGGATGTACAAAAGGTCCATTCTTTTCAAAAAAGAATTGTGTGCACTGGGAACTGTTTTCATTTGGATTTTTCTCAGGAACTTCATTCATGTCCTTGGCAGGACTGATGAATGAATGAATGCTGGAAGCATCTTCGACTTGAATGTGCAAACTTGACAAAGTCATGATGCGATCTTCTACTGAAAGGGAATGCAGAAGAAAGTGTTTCTAATTCCGTCCTAACCCAATCCAACCCAACCAACCGTCTCAACCCAACCAACTCTGCATGAGAGTGAGCCTTAAACATTCTTGGGTGGGTCTTTTATTTGTTTTATTACCATCCAGTTATAAATGTGTAACTGGAAATGAAAATTTTACAAAACTAAATTACCTGGCACCCAAACTAGCTTTTCCATCAATTTTTGGTGGTAAACTGAGTTTCATGCTTTTTCCTGAGCGCCTCCGCTACTGCTACGTACATTTGTGACACTGCTCCTACCTGTACAACTACTATAATTACTCCCAAACCTTGTGCATTGAATGCTGAGTTTCAGCATTTCATACTGAGATTTAATAAAATTTCCTTACTTTGCAGATACCGCCGAAAGAGGCGATAGGGGCTGAAAGCAGGCCCAAAGACAGGGTGAAGACACAGGGTGGTGACTTTATGGATAACTCTAACGCCTACAGAATTTGGGTTTTTTGGGGAAATCTTTGAAGAACCAAATGGGTTTGTTTCCTCAATGAAATGACAAAGAACCAGCAGTTTCAGGGTAGGTTCTTTGACTGGTTCTTTGATGTTTTAGAGAAGCACGGTTATGAGGCAAAGCACGTTCTCTGGTTGTTCAAGAACTGGTTTGGTTGCGTGCGGGGACTAAAGAATTTTCTCACAGTGTGTGGTCTTCAGGTGTGCTCCGAGCTATGGTGAGGAAGTTATTTGAAGATGAGCTTGATTTTCAGACCGCAGCTACCAAATCCTAATAATTCAATGACTTTTTTCAAAAGACCTGGCATGGAAATTAATTAATAATAGTAATAATAATAATAATAATAATAATAAAAATACAGGAGCAAACTGACCCTCTCTTTATTTGTTCTCTGCAATTTCTATGATGCCATCTCAATAGAGCATAAGACTAAAAAAATCACAACATACCACCAAAGGGAGCCTCTCAACACACAGTATGATTGTGAATGGTACAACTCTGATAATTTTACTGGGGCGTCATAACAAAATCATATCCAAGATAATCATCTGTTGTTATGTGCATGCAACAACGAAGCTCTTGTCAAACGTCTTCTTTAGGTTTGTATGGTTTTTTTGTGGTATTTGACTTGCCTTAAAATTAAGTATCATTGGATATAATTTGCAATCTGACTATAAGTTACAAATTCTCAACTCTGAGAGAGAAATGGTCAATTGGAGGAAAATCTGGCATGGGATTTGCACTCTATCGTAAGTGGGGTAGTACTCAAATTGATTGAGAAGGTCAAAATACAATGCAAGATGTCAATATAATTTTTATGTTCTCTAGTAGCAATTTTTTTTTGAATTTTAAATTTCAATTATGAGCTCTCTTTGAGTCTACACAATTATTTATTTATTTATTTCCCCTAGACATATAAAAGTTATAATTTGCCTTGAATATTTGTTGTAGCTGTCAATCAGTTTTAGAACCAATGTTTTTTTCTTTTTCATCAAAAAAATTGTGGAAACTTTTGGAGATTTTTATTTTTTTTAGTTGCTAATTTGACTAATTTTGCCATATTTTGAAAGTTTTGCCAATTTTTGAATATCACCCCCCCACAAAAAAATTCAATTACCCTGGTTGGAACTTGGGACATTCTCTCCTTTTGGAACCTAGAAATTGATGGGTAAGGGTAGGGTATATGTATATACCCTTGACCTATGTAAATGAGTAAACATTACGGTGAGTTAAGTGGGTAACTAATGTCTATGGTTACTATGTGCATCCATAGTACATAGCTTAACATCAGGCATAAGCTGAGATTCATAAAATGCAGTAAGCCGGCATTAATTAAAATATTTTTTATCTTTCAATTAGTTGGAAAATTAGTGGCCCATTTTTTACTAAATTCCTCTTTTTTTCCCAAATTTGTGAGGTAGGTGGGTTGGCAATAATCCACACGAGGACTTAGCCAAAATTTGGCTACAGGTCAGAGAGAAAAGTAGAAAAAATTTCGGATTCCAACTATATTTTGGCAACATGTTGGAAACTATTGTCTAAAGATGGCAACTTCAGGGGAAATAAATAAATAAATAAAAATCCCTCACAATGTGACAATTTGGGCACCCATTTTTTTCCAAAGAAAAGTCCTTTTGTATTATTCACACCTCCACTCTTCTTCTTTTTTTGTTGCCACGACACCAAAAAAAAAAAATGCCCCCAAAAACAACACAATTCCTTACCTACGGAAAACCCAAGAATTCGAAAATCCAGCTTCAGCATTATTTTTTTTTTAAATTTCTAAAAAAAAATTTAAAAATTGACAACCCAAACTTACTAATAATATTGTATATTTCTTAAACGTCGAAAACTCCAGAATTCAAAAATCCATGTACTGAAATAACTTTTTTTTATTATTTATTATTAAAAAGCAACATTTTCTTCCCTTTGTGTAAGTAAGTACTTATTACGCAGCCCACTGGTAACCTGTATTTTGGGAAAAATAAGAATTAAAAAAATTACTTAATTAATTTAATTTTTAATTTTTAAAAATTCAATTTTATTTTATTTTTCTCAATATTTAGGATAATAATGCTGCCAGGCATGTACTACAGAAAGTGGGCAAGGTTGGGGAGAACTTGGGCTCCTACCTCGACCTTTTGGCTCAAACCCTGGAATTTTTTTTGGGTGAAATCAAGGTCAAGCTAGGAATCGGCCTAAACCCAAAGAGCTGGAATCGACCTAAACCCTAAGAGCCGGAATCAGCCTAAACCCTAAGAGCCGGAATTGGCCTAAACCCTAAGAGCTGGAATCAGCCTAAACCCTTAAGAGTTGGTACAGAATCGGTAAGGCCTGCCAATTAGGTTTACAGAATTGGCAATTGCCCTCATTGCATAGCTTTCCAATAAGACTCCCAAAACCCTCTTTCCAGCACCCAAAGTATTATGCATTGGTAAAACCCTAAATCCTTTGGGGAATTTGCATGATCTAGGTACCATACCTCTACAATTGATGTTTGGCACAAAATAATTTGTGAAAGGTCTAGGTGAAAAAATAAATAAATAAATAAAATTATTGACATTTGTCAAATTTGTTGAGGATCAAACTCTCAACTTGTGAAATACTATATATTGTTCTGACAATTGGGTTACCATTACAAACACACAATACAAGGTGTTTTTTGCATACTTATTCCTCAACTATTGAAATTCTAGAAAATTCAATTTGAAATTGTTGAATCTCATTTTTTTGAAATAAATAAATAAATAAATATTTGACATAGAAGTGTCGATTTGTCAATAGTAGGTATGGGAATTTCCAAAAGAAAGTTCTAAACCTCAAACCCAAGGACAAAAAAAATGTATTCCACATGTGTAAAATGCATGTCAAAGGTCATTTGGCATTTAAATCACCTAAAACAAAAACTGACACCAAAGGGAGCAATATTTCTTACATACCAAACTTCTGTTCATCCAAGGTTTTTTTCTTTCTTTTTTTTTTTCTTTTTTTTTCTTTTTTTTTTCACAATGCAAAGTTTGTGATTAATTGTGGAGTTCATAGACATAAGATTTTACATCTGACAATAGGTTAAAGTCCATTTAAACCTCTCTTTTTTTTGCATTTGTGAAGTATATTGAATAATTTGTCTTCCAATTTTATTTTTGGTTTTTGTGACATGAGAAAAATATGTTATAGATAATTAATAAATGGTTTAACATAATATTGTGCGTTTCTTGATTGGAAATGGTGTTTTTGATGTTCATGTCTCAAATGATTTCACACACTAGAGTAATCACTAATAGCTAATAAATAGGATGCTCATTAGGGATCCTTTTTCAATCTTGTGATATCAAAAATCCAAACTGGGGATGAAATGGCAAGTCCAGGGGGGGAACCAAATTAGTTTTAAATTGGTTCCCAGGGAAATTTCACCCCTAGTACTCAAATTGGGGATGAAATAGGGGTCAAACTAGGGCCCAAAGACAGGGTGACTTTATGGATAACTCTCTTACTCTACTCATTTTTGTCGAAACCCAGTGTTTTGTGATTATTTGAATTTTATAATGAACCGGTTTTTTATGGCTTTCAACTTATTTCAGAATCAGAGAACCGTGGGTTTCAGTTTTTTGAAAAAGAATCACAACCAAAGAACCGCCGTCCCACTTACTTCAAACCCTATTATTTGAAGAAGGTTCTCAAGAAAGCACCGGCAATGAACTGGAGTTTTATGGCAAATACCCGAACCACATCCTTGAGTTTTCTAGACCCGCATCCTAGAAAATACACCCTATAACCCTATAACCATGGTTCTCAATATATAAAAAGCGAAATCAAATAACCGGCCATAAGCATGCCAGAGTTCATTGTTGGTTCTTTCATGAAAACCTTATTTATGAAAAGAAACCTTATTTATGAAAACCTTATTTATTTTTTAAAATAAAATAACCTTCTTTATGAAATACTTATTAAAATAACCTTATTTATGAAAACCTTATTTATGAAATACTTATTTATTTTACTTATGTTCTGAACACGAGTTAGGAGCTGAGCATTAGCATTCCATCCCCCATTATTTCCATAAAAATGGCACAAAAATGGACTTTCCAAGCTTTGTTTTCCCAAAAAACCCAAACCTTACTTGTACCATGACAAAAAGAAACCTAGATCAACTAAGATAGATCATAAACCAAAAGTCGGGCTGGAAAATGAACTATGGGTTACCTATTTTGGAGCATACTTTAACCCTAGGGAAACTTAGATTTTAAAATTTGCTCTTATGGGGGTAGTAGCCTCATGCATGAGTTTGGGGTTTTAAACATTGTTGGAGCCCCGGTTGTTTTGATTTATCCAAAATATAGCGCTAATATGTTGTTGTTTGTTGGCCTTGCCTACCAAGGCAAGGATATTGTGTTTAGATTCATTATAGAGTATAATAGCTTAAGGGATTTTGGCCCCGAGGTAGTAGTAGTAGGTCTATTTTTTTTTATATGAGGATTTTTGAAAGATGATATTTTGGCTTGTGTTGAAACTTGAGATTAGTTATTATAGAGTTATGATATCTTGGAAGAGTTTTGGTTTCTTTTAGAGGATTTTTTTTGACAATTAATATATTTTTGCATGGTGAAATATTTGAATTGCCATAATTCATCTTTTGCCTTAATATACTTTTTAATGTAAATGGCAAGGCCACGGTGTAATTGACACACCCCTTGTTTAGGTAGTTATTGTTGGCAAAGTAACTAAACCTTGCCAACTACCTTCACATACAACAACAACAACATCAACAAACTATTATCAACTAGGCTACCTTTGTCTTCAATTCCAATGTTGCTCCAAGACTTGAAAAGTAGCATGTTGAAAAGATTTCAAAGTTCAAATTAAGTCAAGCTCATGTCCATCAAGTTCATAAGTTACAATAATAAATCTTACACTAACCCCACAATTCTTGTTGTAATTGATTGGTGTGCATAAGCACATTTTTCTAGGTATTCCAAAAGTCAATAACCAAATCCACTATCCCTCACATATACCCACAACTTCCATCTTTAAAAATCTTGCTTCAACTCCAACAACCTCTTTCATGTAAAGCTCCAATAGTGGCTCCACTCCACACAAGTGGAGACACATGTAGTCAAATCATTTTAGTAATTAACAACATTAACAACTTTTGCCCCTTTGTAGGGTTAAGCATATTGTGACAAAGTGAGGCACATATAACAATATTTTTCATGAATTTTATTTTGGATGAAATTATTATGTTCATGGATCAATTTGACAACTCAATTACAATGCCAAAATGTTTGACCTTCAAACCAGCATTTATTGTTTTTGGCAAAATTTCACCACTTTGCAACAAAAAAAGAAGACGTGAATATACCAAAGAAATTATACTTTTTTCTATGACCTCTAGCCAAATTTGGCTAAGTCCCTCTTGTGGATGATTGCCAATCTACTTACCACATTAAATTGAAAAAAAAGAAATCCATGTCTCAAGCATCACTTACACATCATGGATTCTTCAAGAATCTTAACTTTGAAAATATGAATGCAATTACAGGGTATTGGGAGTGCCTTCCTTCAACCCCCAATACTCTTAGTTGATTTGGGAGTGTGAGGTCCTTGGTTCATGCCATGCCTTAACTCTAGACCCATTTTGTTTGTCTTGTTCAAACCTTTGTCATGAACCCAAGGTTGTGGATACAACAATATCAATGATGTTGCACAAATGGGTAATAAAAGCTATCAAATGGATGTATTATTTTAACCCAATGAAAATGATCGTGTATATATATGAGGGCTACACACCTTTCTCCTATCATTTTATAAACTTAACTTATTATTTGCAAATGGATCTTCAAACTATTTTATAAATGTTAAAATGGCCTAAAAGCATAAACCTATGAAGAAAAACATTTCATTGTTGCCAATGATTTTTCTTCAATTATCAAATCAATCAAATTATGTCTACCTCTCTACACCTATCAAAAAAGTTGCCACCATGGGGAAAAACCATCTTGAGCAATTGTAACACCCAAGCAAACCAAATGCATCCCAATTTTTAAAATAGTGTGATAGTCTTGATGAGATTTACTACTCATTTGTTTCAATTTGAAAACCAAAGATAAATATATCAAAATAAAATGGATTACAATGATGTTTTAAAGCATTACAAACTTTTTAAAAAAAGATTTTTGGATTATCAAATCATTCATATGTGCATTAATTCCAGAACATAATGTTAGATTGGGACAAAAATCATCATCTATTGTAAATTTTCATCACAAATATTTTCCAAATATCTACCATGATGCATCAAACTTGAACGTGAATTGAAAATTCAAAAATACTTGCATTCACATTATTGCTTCAAAGAATGACGTTTCATCGTCATCATCTATTGTAAATTTTCATCACAAAATATTTTCCAAATATCTACCATGATGCATCAAACTTGAATGTGAATTGAAAATTCAAATATACTTGCATTCACATTATTGCTTCAAAGAATGGCCTTTTGTCAATTAGGGATGAAAATTTTTAAACAAAAAAAAAAAAGAAAAATGATGCATTTATTTTCCCTCCAAGAAATTAAGTCCAACCTTTTTTTCTTCACTTAGCAACTTGACTAATGAAGTGGGCCAAGTTGCACATTGAAATCATTTCAAGAAATGGCTCCCCCAAATGAAGATCAAAGGAAAAGTTCATCCAAAAAAATCATTTAATGAAAAAGATGATTATTGGAAAACATAATGAACTTGAAACCTTTTGTTTGAATAGGTAGTTTTTAACCATTGCATCACAAGCCTTTTTTCTTAAAAGGGTCAAAGCAAGAATAGGTAATGTGTTTATGATAATTGGGGTATGACAACAACAATTTGATGAAACACTTGTGCAATGACAACATGAAGGCCAATGCCATTGTCCACATCTAATTCATTGTTCCATTTTAATGTTTATTTCTTTTGGACAACTCATAATTGAATGGTCTAAGAGGTGGACACTTTCATTCTCTTATGGGTAATTGAAATTATTATACAATGCAATGTGACACAAAACATGTAAATTGTGAATGCATGTAAAATTTGACCCTTATCTTATAAAAGGCATTTGCAAGTTAAAGTCACTCACTTTTGGCAAATTCAAAATTATTAATTTAATATTTTATCAAAATGTGTTTTGATAATGCCCAAAAATGCAAATTGTTTAAATGCTTGAACTTGACCTTATATCCCAAAAACAACTAACAATCACTTAACGGATCCCATGATACAATGTAGGTTAACAAATTTAAAAGAATTTCACAAATATCATTTTATAAAAAACTTTGTTATTTTCCTTTATTTTCGTGCTTCTAAAACTTTTTTAAACATTTAAACTATGTTGAAATGGTTTGGATACCCTTTATTTTGAGTCACTAATAACACTTACCCATTTTGAAAAGATATTTTATTTTGTTTATAATTATGGTGGGTCCATTTAGAAGTTTTTTTCCATACTATGACATTAAGTTCATGCACATAAAAAGTTCCCCCATTTCATGTGGAATATAAGTTTTTAATTTTAAGTTAGAATCATATGCATGGGCCCCTTTTCATAAAATTCAAAAACCATTTCACTTGGGAAAACTATAATCAATACTAAGAGTGCAAAAACAAATCACTTGTAATTTTTTTGACATATAAAACACATATTAACTAAACCCTTCATTTACACTAAGGTTGATAAAATGTTTGATCTATATATTATCAACACTAATTTTTTAACTACTTACATATTTTGGTCCCACCTCATATCATTCAAATGTTCTATATATTTTTGATGTGATTGTTTTTATCAATCATTTTTCCCCCTTAAAGGATGAACCACAAAAAGGGCTTTGCATCTAGTGTCAAAATGATTGAGTTTTGTGACCCCAAACGTCATCAAGCAAGTTGATAATCTACATTTAATAAATTATATGTGTGAGATGTTTACCCAAAAACAAAACATGGCCACACTTTCAAGTGACCCAAAACTAGCTATTCATAAAATTAATTGTAGCTTATGCACATATTACACAATTTTTATTTAAATTGCTGAAATTGTAGTCACAATCAAACGAGCCAAAAAAGGCATCAAACGACAAGGAAAAATAATCAAAATTGAAGAAATATTTATCCTATTTTACCATTTAAAACCATGGCAATCATGGCAAGTTGTTCCTTTTTCATTCATATGAATGTCAAGGAATTCAAACCAAAAATTCATTTGATAAAATTTTTAACTTAAATTTCAATTTAGGACCTTTGAAAGTGAACATCTATTATGTCATAAAGAGTCAATTTTGCAAAAGATTCTTTGAAGGACTCATATGATAAAACAAAATTGATGGGAAAAAAAATTGAAAATAAAAACATGTTCGCTACATTCAAAAACCACTTTTACCTTAAAATATGTGAAATTCTAAAACCTTAAAAATTCAAAGAATTCCAAAATTGATCTAAAATTTTTTAACTTCAAAAGTCCTTTACCACATAACAATGGGGTATAATGTACATGATGTGTTAAAAGAAGTCATATTTTATTATACAAAAAAATATTTAAAATTTTAAAATCAATTTTTGGATATGATTTGAAATTTTTATCATTTTTAATACGAAACACTAAATTTACAAGGAATCAGCACACTTTAAAAAAATTATATTTATTCAAAAACTATAAACAAAAAAATGTCATGTACTTGGACAATTATAAGCATCAATTATAACAATTTGTAAAAACAATTGTTCAAAAATTCATTTATATGGAAAATTTATTTTTGGGTGAAGTAGTCATTTTCTAAAGTAACATTGTTGGCTCATTTGATCTCATTTACACCCACATGGAATTTGTAACATGAACAATTTTGTTTACACCACATTTGAATGTTGTTTCTACCATAGAACCACCAATCCTTATGAATTCTTTCACTAGATTATGGATAATGTTTTCAACCTTTAAGGTGTTGTGAAACATTTTGTTGAAATATTTTAAACTTGCGAAAATTGTCATAGTCCAAGTGTTGGGGAGCATTGAGGACGAACGAACATTTTCAACTCTGTCTTTCATGAAATCCAAACTACAAAATAGATTCAATGAGCATCTCCCTATGGTGGTCAACATGTATTTTCAGACATTCTTTACTTTAGAGAACTTTTTGTATGATGTAACCTTTGAAGAGTGCTAGAAGATGAAAAGTAGAAAGACAAAGTTTAATGGGGCACCAAATGCCAATTTTTTTCTCATGTTATTTTTTTGCCAAGGAACTTGTATTTTTTATTTTTGGTCACTTTGTTTATTCCTTTTGGAAAGAATAATTCAATTTTTGGATAAAGTTCTTTACCTAACTCTTTGGAAACAATACATTAAATAACAAAATTTTGAAATTATGGACCAAGTTTTGTGCATCACCAAAAAACTACAAATGTATGGGCAATGTTGCCATGTTTTGATTCTTCATTAACTGGATTTCACAAACTATTGCTAAAACAAAATTGAAAATTTTGCCAAATCTTAATGAAATTTATTTGTTGCTTGTAGCCACATCCCAACTTAGTTAGTTTATGCATAGCCAAAGGTCTTATGTTTTTGCACTTGTAATGTCACCAAAAAATGCAACAAAACTACTTTGATCATAACCAATTGTTTGAAATTCAAAATTTCCTATAAAAAAAAATTGTATCTAATGTGTAAAATAAGGCCTAAAAAGTAGGTCCTTGATAGAAGTGAAATTTAAATTCTTGCAAAATATTTCACATTGTTGTAACAACATATTTGCATTTCACATGCATATGTTCATTATTTTTGTCTTAAGTTTCAACAAATTTAACACTACCATTCATTTCAACATTAGATTCATGGTTATTGCATATAACAAGAATCTGCACTTCAGAATACATTCTAAAAAAAACTCCAAAAACAAGATTACAATTCATTTCATCATAATCTAACATTACAAAAAATCACACAAAAGATGAACATAAAATTCACTATAGAAGTCTATGTTTCTCTGTATTAATGAAAACATGAATCCAAATTACAACATAATCCCATGTTTTATTGAAAAAAATCCAAAACAACACTTAAAATATGTGTTATATCAAAATAAAATTTATGATTTTCTATTGCAAGTACTTCTAGCTCCTCCTATTTTTCTTTAAAACTCAACATCTCATCTTCTCCTCTCCCTTTCCTATTTTCTAGAACTCTCCCCTTTTGAACTATCCCAAGTCACATCATCGCGATCTAAACAACAAGAATTCAAAATTCAAATTAACAAAGTTTTCTAATCAGTCCCTATCCTAACTACCTTGTTCATCCAAAATCACATACTCATCTTATCCCCTTAACATTCCTTTTGGAAATAAATGCCCACTACTCAAAATAATAGTTGAAGGCAAGATCACATTTCAAGAAGGCCTCACTCCAATTGTAAAGTTCAATGTCCAAGATTCATAATATATTAAAGGCCCATGTAACAAATCCAAGTGTGTGAATGCCCTTTAGGCTTGTTAAATGGTATGAGTAAAATTTTGCAATATAAAGCATGTAATGAATACTTCATAAAGCTTGAATGTGTTATTTAAATCCTCATGACTATATTCAAATAATAAAACATTGGAAACACATCAACAACATATTGTTTTGTTAGAACAAAATCTTCAACCTTCTCACATGTACATAAAGCAAAATTTGGAAGGTGTTTGGTTTCTTTGAACCCAACTCAAAATTAAGATTTATCTTAGAATTAAGATAAACAAAACTCTTGAAAGAGGCACTACTCTCTCATGTATCTACTTCCATAACTTTCCATGGGCACTACTTCCTTGCATATATACCTACAAAGGTGCCCATGTGAACTAAAATCACATTTTTATAGGAATCTTTATTCAAGTTTGGATACTTGACAATCCAAAAATTCAAATGCACATAATTTTAGGTAATGCATTGCACATGCAAAGTTAATATCTTATCTTCTTTTGACATATTTTTAAAAACATCAAACATTACATCATTCAAAATAAGGAATGTGTTATAGAAGTTTCATAAGTCTCTCCATTTTGTTATAACGACTCATTTTAATCAGTTTATCAATCTAGTTAGCTTTACATGATTTGTAGAAACACGTTTATTCATTATCTGAAAGACATACCTCTTAAGATATAGACATACCTTTTGAAACACCTAGGTGCCTATTTCTTGAACATAAATAATTTTGAAAACTTATTCAATATAAGTGAAATACTTTTTCCTTCTTTCATAATCAAATATTTGTGAGCCCACATGTTGCCCTCTCTAAAAACTTGGGCTCCACGCTGCTATGCACTACCAATGACAATAAAATTTTACACGTATTTGGAATTATGACTATGACAACAAAATTGCAATAAACAAAACAAAAAGAAAGATTTCTTAAATTCTTCAAAATAAAATGTGTTTTCCTCTCTTACATTAAAAATGAAAAGAAAGGTCATGAGTGTTGTCAAAAAAATAAAAAGTAAAAATAGCAAGCTTCCAATAGAAAGAAAATAAAGAGATTTCAAAAGATGCATGCAACAAAAAAATTTAAAACAAGAAATCCAAAAGGTTGCAACCATAGAAGATGTCGTTATATAAATATGTCATTATAAGTAGTTATATAATAGATTTTGAATTAGAATAATTCATTTCAACATATTATGGGAAGGAACATGGTAGGACGAAATATTGCCGTCCTACTTAAACCATCTCCAATGAAAATTCATCATCACTAGAATAGATCATTCATACCTATTGCCTTTCACCAAAATCAATGACTTATCTTTGGTTCAATCCCTTGCTTCCTAATGTTCATTGTGAGCATAAGGTCAAAATGCCAACAATTATAATTGGAAGATTTTTATTAGAAATATGGTCAATGTCTTCATTCATTATAAGGAGTTCCATTAAAGACATCACATATTTTATGCACTTTGACAAAAATCCAACATTATAGTTGATTTGAAGCTTTTGATTTTATCTGTATTCCAAAGTCACGCCCTTCAACTTTGGTTGTAAACCCAATGCAAAGGTTCCAACATAAGTGTGGACCAAAATGTTGTAAAAGTTGAACAACAAATACTTATGTTAATGGAACATGACCTTCAACTACCAAACTCACAATTTGATATACAAACATATTGCCAAGTATGATGCATTATCAATCCTACAATTGATAGATTGTATCATACATGTCAATTTGTTATGTATATAATATTGTATGATGAATACTTAAAATATATAGTATAGATATTTTAGTAGTATATATATATATATTTTTTATGTCAATTTGGGAATCTTTGTCCCATTTGTTGACATCTAAAATTCAATCTGTACTTTCTTGGTGCAAGATTCATGCAACCAAAATTATCATCAATATTCACTACATTTGACAATCACCCGCCTTATTGCATATTCCAAAGTAATTGACTCATGATATATGAATCACATGTGATTGCTTTCATAAATGGATGGATCGTCAAATAATGATTGAATTAACAAAATTTAACTAAAATGGGCGTGTTGAGAAAATTCATTCCCAAAAAGCAAATACAAATTTATTCCTGCAACATCCAAAAAAGAAAAAGATTAAAGCATCTTCAAGTGTTAACTAGTACCCATACTAGACATCCCTATAGAAAATGTGGGTGTACCATATATATACATCATGTACATGGTATGTATGTAGCCAACAAAACATACCCACTTTTCCACCAAAAGTAACATAAGTATTCCTTTGTTTGATTTTCATATGTGGCATCCAAAAATGTAATGTAGAAGGCTAGCACAAGCTATTCCACAAATGTGGTACTCTTGCTTTCCAAAGATTTCTTTCCAGTTTTTTGTGTTGAAAATGAAATTGATGCTGATGTTCATTCTATAGTATATGTCTATGATTAAAACATACCAAAGACTAGGTACCTTGGGCAAATTGATTATCACATTTCAAGCAAAATTTTAGAACACCAATTTTTTTGTAAAAAAAAAATCTAAGAGTCAATTTACAAAGCCATGGAAATCTTTAGTCAATAACAACTTGATATACACACCTATGTATGATTTTCATGTTTTAAATTATTCCTAAAGCCATCATCCTTTTTTACTATTTTAATGAATGTTGAATCCATATGTCTTTCAGATCATATCACAAGAATTTCACATTCGAATTTGATCAAAGTTTTGATGCTTAGCATGTTAATTTCCCATCTTTGTTAACATTCCTAAAGATGTTATTTCGTGCAGCCAAACCCATTATGCTTTCATGTACCAAAAAGTTCCCAATATCAACATATTCGTCACTAGGAACTTCTAAGTTCACTTTAAAATGGTGAGACACATTTGCCCCTTCCACTCAAGCAAAGCCCCCTCCCAGTCTTCTAATCATTTAAAACCTCCTTAAACAATTATCTTCTTTCACTTTAATCCCTTATTTAATTGATACTCAACTTCCTATTTAACTTGATTTTCTAAGTCCTTTATCTTTCATTCACTAAAAATCGCCTACCATAAAAAAGGACGTAAAATTAAAAACACCAATGTTTTACTCATCATTATTGAAACCCAATAATACCCATCAATTTTATGCTTGAAGTTTTGCTTTCAAAATCAAATGTAACAATGCAAGTAATGTAGTTTTCTTGTCTTTCAAATCATCAACATGGCCCCCTTCAACATAAAGTCTTAAGGACAATCCACATGCTCAATGATTCATAACAAGACCCTAAAAACTTGCATTATTCAAATTTTGGGCTTAAAATACTATGCATATTCATTACCTCCATTACCTTGGAACGCCACTAATAATCTTCTTGATGCCAATAACTAGGGGAGGCATATGCAAGAAGCACTTCCATCCAAAATCACCATTACCTCTCTTAAACATGATGTGCTTAAATTATTTTCTTCAAATTTGTACATTTGTTATAATTGTCATCTATCAACTACATCATCTATCTTAAAGCACATATATAAGATTTGAAAATATAATTTGTGAAAGTTCACAAATACTTATGAATTTTTTAATTGGAAGTTCCTTGGTTTAATAGCAAGAATAAATCAAGAAACATGTTTCTTACTCATGTTGTAGGTTGCAAAAAGTAGATTATATGAAAGAACCATGGTGCTATGGTGCTAAGGTGGAGACACTTTACAATTTGGTTAAGGACCTTCTCTATCTAGGGTTGTTGTGCGTCATGAAAAATAATAAATTCAGATTGTTGTTTCCCTTTCATATCAATTTTCACAAGTGTTATGGCTCATGGATTTTGCCATCCTTTCAAACATACATTAAAAAACAAAAAAAACATTCACACTTTAGACCTAATCACATGTAGTGTCAAAAGAATCACTTATTTTCACCAAAACAACTTATAGATTTCACAAATTTGTTCACTAAATTTCACAAAACAATCGCTAGATTTCACCAAAACATTCATTAGACTAAGCCAAAAAAAATCATTAGATTTCACTAAAAAAATTACACCTAAATAACCATCACCCAAAAATCACACCCAAAAAATGACCATGCCCACTACTTGCAGATGTCAAATATGAGCTAAATTCACCCAAAATGCTACCCAAAAAAACAATCATATCATGCCCATCTATAGAGCTCTATGAATTGGGGGCACCCAAAATCACATTGAAAATACCATCACTACCATTTGTAAATGTCAAATAAGAGCTAAGGGTACCAAAAACACCAATCACCACAATCTGCATAACTCCAATAGCTAGGGGCACCAAAAATCACACCTAAATTTGCCTTAGAACCCAACATTTGCAAATGTCAAATAAGGGCTCAGGGTACCAAAAATACCATCATCACAATCTTACAAGATTTAGGAACTAGAGGCACCAAAAATCACACCAAGATAACCATGTCACTAACCAAATATGAGTAGGGTTTACCAAAATGACCATCACCACCATATCTAGAGAGCTCTACAAAAGAGGTTTCTCTAAAATTGGACCAAGAGGACCATCACCATCTTTTGTTTAGGTTAATTAAGAGTTAGTCCACTAGAAATTACACCTCAATGACCGACCATGCAAATCATCAACATTTGCAGAGCTCTATTAGAATTGAAATCAATAATCACACCTAGATGACCAAAATGTTAGGTCCCTCAAGAATTAAGTTCACAAAAATTTAAACAAAAGAGGCCCATCAATAAGATCTCAGAATGTCAAATGTGAGCTCCTTCACCAAGAATCACACCAAGATGACCATGACCACCACTACAACCATTTGCAAATGTCAAATAAAAGCAATTCTCACCAAAAGTCACCTCTAGATCACCATCCCCACAAAATCAAGTACCCGAGGAATTAGGTTTACAATAAATTGGACAAAGAAGGTTGTCACCAAATTAGTGCCACGTACATTAACTTATTATACAAATGTCAATTGTTGGAATTGTTTAGGTCTAGCAAGTCACACAATGGCAAGCAAAATTATAAACAATCAATTTCAAAATGTAAATGGGTTTTCAAATAACATCTTGGAAAATTGTTGGGCAGAAATTGTTTGACAATAAGGGATGTTCTCAAATTTCACAACCTTAAATGCATCATGGTGTCATCCACAACCTCATACCAAACTTTGTTTACTCAACAAAGACATCATTTCATTGAAGGGTCTACGAACAAGCAAATGAGAATAGGTTCAATGATGAAAGCCTCCGTGAGAGGAGGAAGTAGACTGCCAAGATTCTTGCATACAAGTTTATGGCTATGGTCTATGAGGTTTGGGGTAGAAGGCTCCTCAAATACTAATGCTATCACCTTTGGATCACACAAGCCATACAACAATTAAGGTTTGGAGGATCTCACAAAGTTTTGAAACAAAATATTAAAAATGATGACAAATGGAAGAAGGAATGCTTGCCAAAGGGTGAGGTCTTAAATGTGACAATCATGATTCTTTCAAGTTGCCTACAAGTACCATCTCTCTAGTTATGGGTTAAACTTCACTTGAAAAAATAGGTTGCAAAAGAAGCGTTGTCGGATTCTTTGAACCATGTTACAATGCACTCCTCATACACACTATGGAAGACCAATGTCCTCAGAGATACTGAGTTTTGGGGGGTGATCTCTCTAAGCTCAAAATGCAACTTGACTCTCGCCAAGTTGTCTAGATTCACGATCTTTGCACCAAACCTCAAAACCTCTGCTCCTACACATTCCTCGTCAAATTTCTCGAGGAACTCTATACTTCTCTATGCACTTGCACTCTCAAACTCAAAAGCAAAAAGCGAAACAAGAGAGACGAAAGAGCAAAAAACAAAAACAAAAAACATCTTAGATGAAAAGAATAAGAACTTCACAAATTGAGCTATGGGTAAGCAACTCAGCATGAAACTCATTTCATGTTGAATTAGGGTGCAAAAACTAGTTTTGCATCCCATTGGGGTGCTTCATAAATTTTTCATGCCAAGTTTAGTGTTATAAGTCCAAACATGGGCTTCCAGGCCATATTCGCCCAACTTTCCAATTAACTCTAATGTATATCCAAATGCATATTTCCAGGTCCAAACTGAATTTCACACCATTTTAAGCCTAAACTTCATCCAAATTATCATTCAAACATCCCTATACTATTGTGACTACTGTGGGTTGACCTGCTCTTACACAACTCAAACTTAACTTCTCCTAAGTTTACAGATTAGGAAATACTATTTGATTATTAGTCATAAACTCTCCAGAAAAGCTTACAAATGTGATGGGTTTCTAGACTTGTAGTCAATGGGACCTTGCCACTCGAATTGATACTTGACCATTTGCTATAGATTGGTAAAACAATTACATATTTCACCTTGCTTCATGCCATAATAAGGATACAGTAAGTACAGAGCATACAGTAAGAGATTCCTGACCTTCTGACCAGCCTGAAGTAGGTTCCAGCACCCACCAGTGCACCACCATGCAGGAAGGATCTTGTGTAGACCTGAAACACTTTTTCAACTGTATTCCTGTCCCATGGCTAACCACAACAGTTAGCTGTGTACATGACCATTTTCATCTATCCACCTACCTAGTAGCCACCAAGTAGTGCCTTACCTACTCACCTACCTAATATAGTAACCACTTAAATTCCCTACCTACTTACCAATGATACTAACCCAAAAAAGAGAGAAAGAAAACTGGGCTTAGTTCAGAAATAAACTCACAATTTTACAAAACCCTCTCCTGCAAAAAGATGCACATCATAGGACATGCATGACAATTCAAGGGACCCTGCTCATCTCAAACCCTGTTCTTGCTCCTCCTAATCAGAACATCTTTGTCAACTCTCACACACATATGCACCCAACTTCAACATCCTAAAACAGATAATCAGTTCTTTAAGGCAAGTAAAAAATCACACGCTCGAGAATTGCCAACTCATTACATACAATGGTAGTTACAAATCTGGGTACCTACGAGATTTACTTTTAGCAGATGAGAGGAGATGCTCACTGGACAAACTGATACCCACTGAAATAAATGTACTATACAAATCAGTTGGCTACGCTAATCCCCCCTTTCAAGTTTCAGATCGTTGCTATGGAGTACAATGCATACAGGAAATTTTCACCTATTCAGAAGACAGCAACAAACACTGATTCTAACCACCACAATACATTCATGTTTTATAGCCTGCAAAAGAGCCCATTTTGAACCTGCTTCTCTTCTCTCCTTCTAAGTTACTGGAGATGTATAATAGCCTTAAAGTTGCATGCCCAGTAGACAGACAGAGTTGCTTGCCTTGATGCTGCCAATCCTCATGCCAAACTAAACCACAAGGCCAAAGCACCCACCACCAGCAACTTTCTGAAGAAAATGAATTTCGCTTCTGTTGAGAGAGAAAATCAAATTACTGGTGTCTGTTGCAATTAAGACCCTAGTTAGAACTTTGTTTAGCCATAAGATGAGTAGCTCCTAGCTTCTGTTTTGCCCCATCCAAAAGCTTTTTGGGTGTTTGCCTTCAATGACGAAGGCCTTCTACTCAAAGGAAGGACTATGACCCTTTGAAACTAAATCAACTGCTCCTGATAAAAGAAAAGTGATGACTGGATCATCTGTGAAGGGGAGACTCATACAGGTGTACCAATCAATAAGAGTAGGCAGTAAGAATCTACACCAAACCTGACCAGATCAGAGGAACTGATGACAATCCAATTTTGTAATTTTGAACAGACTGGCATGGGATTCTCCTGATCAGTATGTGTTCAACTGGCCCCTCTCACAAAGTGCATCTAGCAGAGGTCTGCTCCTTGTGGTGAAAAGTAAGCACTTGATTCAGGGGTAGAAGATTGAGATTGAGTTGCTAACTCAGGAGCTGAGCCTATTGGAGAGGTCTGGGTGGCTGAAGAGGTAACAGGAATAGGCAAGGTATGACCAACTGCAGCCACCAGCAAAGGGGTGGTCTCTGAGTCTGCAGGTTCATTGAATTTTGTGTGAGCATCCCTCTTGCAAACAGGACAAAATGGTCGTCGTGTCATTAACCATTGATCTATACAAACCACATGAAACTCTGCAGTGCACAAAAGCAAGCCACATCTTGTTAGTGTTAGTGAAACCAATCCTAGATATCAGATCATGAAGACCAAAAGAGAACCCTTGAGACACTATTTGGCACAAAATGCAAGTCCATGATTGTAAAACAAAGTCAGCAGGTGCACCAGACAAGGATAAAACCAGCTGGCTTTGCAGATGTACTGAACACCCTCCTTGGAATTAAGGACCATTCGTAGGTAGGTTTTGGAGGCAGTGAGGGGGAAAGTTGGGGGGGGGGGTGGTGCCAAGAGGAAAGGGAGGATGTTACCATGGTTGCAAGGCAGAAGTCTGAGTTTCTCTCCAATCTCATAATCCTCAAGGCAGATTGCACATGTTTCCGTAGTTCCACTTCCATTGCCTGGACCCTGGAACACCAAGGTGGGAAGGGCCTTAACCTCTGTAGCACTCATCCCTGAAGGCTCCCTTGACAACAGGGGAGTGCCACCATTACGCAATCGATGGTGCCGCACAAAGAAGAATGTTGTCAACACAGCTGAAACAGCAAGGATGGAAATAAATGACACAGCCATAATTGACCATGCTGTGTTCTCAAAAGCTGGCTGTATAGTGCAGGTGGTATCACGATCTCCCACAACCCCTAAGAGCAACTCTCCGGATAGCCAGGAGACAAAGACAGCATAGATGTTGATTCCATCTGAACTTCCTGACACTGCAACGCCCAGCCCCAGTGATTGAAAACAATGAGTACTTGCTACACTGAAACCACCTTGTTTCCCTTGTGCATGGCTGTTATTTCAGTTCAGACTTCAAAACTAGAGACCTATGAAGAACAAATATCTAGCTGGATAGTGCAAGAGATGTCAACAGATATCTTTCATAAGAATAGAGAAATCTCCATTCTCATGATGAAGAAGAAACAGCAAGGTTAACACTTCCTCAGGAAGCCACAGAAAGAACTAAACTAGGAAGACAGAAAAAACAAACGAAAAACAAAAAACACACACTGGTATGAACAAAAAGTGCCAGTCTCTCACCTGTCCAGGGACCATCAACAGTAGCATGTATGATAGTGACTTAACTACCACAACTTCCCCACTGACTTCATCAGCTCCCTACAGTGGGTAAAGGCTGGTGACAGGCACCAACCTATGAACTGAGTTTCCACTGCAATTCTGGAAGCAACAGGAAGACTCAGCCATACTACTGGCTAGGAACAGACCACAACAACAATGACGAGACAAAGAAACTAAGACAGAAAGGGAAAAGAAAAAACAAAAGGAAAGGACAAACCAGGAAAGACTGTGAACAAGTGGGCTTACAAGAAGCTCCCCACTTACAAGACCCAAAGCAAAAGATGTGCAAGAGATGTCAACAGATAAATACTTAAAAGTAGACTTACTGTGACTAAACTCAGATTGCCCATTCTTACTTTCTAGGAAAAAAACACATCACATCAGACTAACCCCAAGGTTTTCTCTCTTGCCTTTCAGCATTTTCAATTCTTTGATTCTGGAGATAACTTATCAATCCTGGACTTTTTCTTTAGAATCTCAATTCCTCACAACTCCCAAGCATTGATGAGAATCTCCGTTAGGGTTTCAGCAATTGCAGCAAACTATGAAGTTGAATTCCTCAAGAGACTGAAGGAAATCATTAAGTTGCACATATTGCAGGTGATGTGCTCTCCAAAATCACATCCTTTGGACAAAAGGGAAGAAAGAGGGACTATTGCCAAAGAAAAAAAGGCAAAGGAATTGAGATATAGTCCCATCACTGTGCTCTTGATAGCACCTCATGACAATTCACCCCCTGCCCAATTGGCTGGAGCAAGAGACAATATAAAGAGAGCAAAAGACAACAGGGAGAGAAGACATACTAGTGACCAATTCGTCAATGCCATCATCTGTGTTGAACACAACAGCGGCAGCAAACCCAGCATCTTGAGCATTCTTGACCTTAATATCAAAGTTACAGCTCCCACGAGCTATCAAAGCAAAGGGAGCAGGTTGTGATCCCTGTGGCTGATTGGTAAGAGGTGAACAGGCATCCAGAGGGTCAGCTGCAAAAAGTACTCCCTCCACGCCTCCAGCTGGTATATGTGGTGCTGTGAATCAAAACACAACAACAGAGGCTCTCAAGTTTTTTTCTGAGACACTCTGTTCTACTGCTGCTGCTGCTGCTAATGTCATGCAAAAAAATTTCAGGAAAGTAAGTGTATGTATGTATCAGGCAGAACTTGAAGAAAGGAGCAGAAGGAGCAGCCAGGGAGTGGAAAAGACAGGCGGCAGCGTACCAAAACCGGCCTCCATGTCCGGGAAAGACCTGGATTCATTGTTGCTTGTGAGGAGCAAAACGGCCGCATTCCCACTGTCGAGAAGAAGAGTGAGTAGAACCAGGGATAGACATGCCAAAGAAATCATCACCTCTCTCTGACTCATAATCCTACTCACCACGCCTGCTTCAACTGCCAGCGTCGGCATGCCTCAATCAGACAGACAAGACAGACGCGCTGCCAGCCGCTCCTTGCTTGCTGCACGATCTGTGCACGATCCTCGTCTATGGATTGTAATGCGCCTGGTCTTGTATCAGGCAACGAGAACAACATCACCTGTTGTGTCGCATATCCGATCTCTCTGTCTCGCAGCAGCAGCGGCGCATAATCCGGTGTGTGCACAGCAAATTGGGGTTACCTCGCAAAACCAAACCCCAAGAGAACAAGGAAACGCGGGTGCCGAAGACGATGCGAGTCTCCCTCAAAAAGAAATCGGAAACAAAACACTAGCAATATATTCTCTTCTTCCTGCAAGAACTTTGCGCCCGTCCGCAGCAGCACAGCAGCACGTCGATTGTGTTTTTTCCCCCCCTCAAACTCCTCCTCTTCCGTGAAGATGGCAAACAGCTCCCCTGATCGATCCAAACAGCAACTAGTTGGAAAGCCAACAAAAATGCAAATACGAATAAAAATCTCAACCGAGAAAATAGACTAGATTTCAATCTAATCTAAGCTTTTTTCTCAAGCCTTCGAAGCACCGACCGACGATGAGAGACCGAAAGAAACGGGATCTGCTTATCAAGAGGACAACAACAAAATTGCGCAAAACACGCTCACGAACGGAAAAAAAATCACCGGCAAACAACAAAGATCACACCACCAGCAACTAAGAAAAGCAAAGACAAATTCTCCTCAGAAAAAAAAAACAGTCATACTCTGCCTTACTTCAGTTGGATCACGGGGTTCTAAATTCTCCCACAAACAAACAAGCCAAATGTTTTTTTTTTAAAAGGAAAGGAAAAAAAAAGGGGGGCGCGGGAGAGGGGGGGGGAGGAAAGAGATGAGAGAGAAGAAAATGAAAAGGCCTACACAATACAGAAGAGGATTGCGATGATGCGACAACGCAGCCAGCGCCTATGGAACACGGATGATTGCAACAGCAACAGATTCCGAACCGACCTGTATGCGATCGACAAAGCACAACTTGCGAGCGGGGATTTGGCGAAGAAGCAGCAGCAGCGGAAGCAACAGAGCGCTCTCTGCGAGGGGAAATGCTTGGGGACCCCCGGCGGCTCTCCCCTCCAATCCCATGCACAGTCTGCAACGGGGCGACAACCACAAAGCCCCAACCGGTTGTAACCCGTCACCAAGTGCCCCCAGTGTAGGTGCGCCAACAAACCAACCGGTTACCACCTTCCCACAGGGGGGTAACAACTAACAACAACCCCACTGGCTATAGCCGGTGACCCACTCCTTCCCAAGGGCCAGTGGTGCAACGACAGACCCCCCGGTTATATCCAGTGCCAGTGGTGCGAGGAAACACCCGCCGGTTATCACTAAGGTTGGTGGCGTAACGACAAACCCATCGGTTATAACTTATAACCAGTGGCTCCCCCTTCCCAAGGGCGAGTGGTGTAACAATAAAGCCATCGGTTACAAAGTAACCGTGGGAAAACATTAAAACCCTCAGTATATTTTTAACTTAGGCTCCACACTACCGTGCACTATAAAATGATAATCAACTAATCAATTGATGAAAAAAAAACTGGATTTTCTTTTTAAAAATTCAAAAAATCAAATGCTGTTGCATGCAACTTGAATTGAATTCAGATTTAATTTAATTTATATTTAATTTAAATTCAACTCAATTTTCAATTTAATTCAATTCAATTCAACAATTGGATTAAGATTTAATTTTTAATAATAAAAAATACAAATTGGTGAAGAAGATATAATAATAATATCATGTGAAAAAGTTTAGGATGAAGCAATTCCCCCGGATTGCATTTTTAAAAAATTTCCATATATTATCTTTTCTACAAGAAAAACAAATTGCATGGTCCGAAATTAATTAGTGAAGAGTTGTGTGTGAGAATCAAATAAATAAATAAATAAATAATTGTCTCCGACTACACTAGGCTACTCCCAAAAAGTTATGCAAGAAAATTTAAATAATTTCAAACTTTTTTAAAGTGTGAGGTTTTAATGTGCCACTATGGAATAACTCCAAGTGACTCCATTTCCCAAGGGGGAAAGATGTTAAATATTTTTTAAATAAGTTTTATTTTTATTTTTATTTTTGAAAATTCTTTGCAAAATTCAATTTAACAATATTGTTACAATCAAACCAAATTCCCCAAACAATTTTTTTTTTCTTAAAAGGAAAGAGTTTAAGTTAGGAAACATCACACACTTTGTCACCTATCAATGTGTGAAAGAAGGTTGTTTGTTTGTTTTGTTTGATTGTCATATTGAGATCACTCAAATCACATCACCTTTTGCCATGGTTTTGATACTTTGGAAAGCTCTCGATGATGAGTAGAGGTCCACCAAGTTGGTTTCATAATGTTTCAACCTACAATGGAAAAACTTATTGAATTTTTGACTTAAAAAATCACTTAAACCAAAACTAAAATTTACAAAAGGAATTTGGGTGCACTCTTGGTATTGTTGGAAAGCCAAAGTGAGTAAGATTTAATGAAGGTGATTTTTCTCGAAATTTTTTGAACTAAGGTTGTGTGTGTGTGAGAGAGAAAGAGAGAGAGGGAGATATTGAATTTTAAGTTTTTTAAATTGGAAATTTAATTAAACTATTAGAAAAAAAGATGATTTTTGCAAGGAAAATTTAGTTGGGTAACCACCAATTCACACTTGAGTCAACTACACAAAACGACACTAGTTTCCGTGAGTTTGGCTTGTATGATAGGAATTATTTAAAAATATTTCATTAGGGTATTTTTAAATAGGTAGCGTGGACCACCAATTTTTAACCGTTTTTTTTTTTTTTTTTTTTTCACATATCAGTTT
>Ga0116227_10003820_pt1 | contig 33099 bp, 30 predicted proteins | sample S1TSphgellanicum_FD_89693 | JGI IMG/M metagenome (GOLD analysis project Ga0116227, IMG submission 89693) | Host-associated microbial communities from peat moss isolated from Minnesota, USA - S1T2_Fb - Sphagnum magellanicum MG | ecosystem: Host-associated > Plants > Peat moss > Unclassified... | reverse complement strand
TTTTTTTTTGAGTTGCTGATGTGTTCCTACCATTTCTCCAAGTTGTTCCCCAAGTTTTCAATGTGTCCCCCAAGGATGTTCCCAATAGCACCTGATTTCAAACCCATATGTTTTGTCCAAAATCCTCCCCTTCTCACCTATATACCTGGGGTGTTCGTTGCGATGGGTATTAGCCAAGGCGAAAAATTGGGACAAACCCTCTTGAGAAAAGAAATTCATCCAGCCATGGGGAAATGCAATCATGTTCTCAAAGTGCCTTGGTTTTTTTCCTTTTAAGTTTTGGGTTTAGGGTTGGGAGGTTGGAGGAGAGGTTTTTTTTTTTCAAGTTGTATTTGGTGTGGAGAGTGGATTGTTTAGTGTCCACTCGGACACTGGACACTGGACTTTCCATGCAAGTTTAATTTGGGGTAGTGGGGGTGAGGGGGGAGGATTTATTTTCCTTTCAACCAATAGGAAGGGTTAAGGTGCCTTGCTTTTATTTCTTTTAAGTTAACGGGGGGGGTGGGGGGGGGACGGAAGATTTTTTTTTCAGTTTTCCCGGTTTCTTAATGTGTTCCCACGATGTTCCGTCTAAGTTCCTAATGGGTTCTTGAAATGTTTCCCAAGTTCACAATGTGTTCCCCAACATGTTCTCTGTATAAACACCTCACTTCTAGCCCATGTGCTTTGGCAAATGTTGTTTTCCTTTCACCTATATAGGTGGGCCCAAGGGGAGGAACTATATAACAAAACCTTTTATTTTGAGGAGCCTCAATAGTTTCATTTTTTTGGAAGCAATGGGCCAATCTTCTTGCACATAATAGTGCAGTGCATGAGTTAGCAAATGAGCCCTCCCACTAAAGGTTGGCAACAACACTATTAATTTAGTGGGTTGCTCGTGATTGGGATGCAGGGCCCACATACTTCCACTCATGGCTCTCAAAGGAAAGGGGGGGGGCTCCATCCAATTAGGAATAATCGAATCAAGAAATAAAACCCAATTATTTTATATAAGTAAGATATGACACCTAACCATTTACATACCTAATTAACTAGGTAGTCTAAGGCCCCAAGTATGTAGGAGGCATTTAAGGATTTTGAAACTTTGAATGGTTGGTTTTTGAAAATACAATTATAGTGCATATATGTGATTGTGGAACTTTTTGCTAAACAAAATTGCAATAAATTGAAAATTAACAATGTGCAATAAACAAATTTCGTTCCAAGTTGACAAGATATGCAAATTTACACCAACAAAAACTAGTGGCATATTCTACAAAGCCTATGTATTACATAGCTTTATGGCAATGCACTATGTAGTATGGAACTATCTATGTGTTGAAAGTTTTTAGACATGCATGAAAAGAAACCTTTTTCATTGTTGGGTGATTGTTTCACAATAGGAATTAAAACTTAGGACTTTAGATTTAGTAGTTGGGACATACTACCCAAACACACACAAAGACTCAAATACAATTTACACACAAAATGTATACATATGACACATCGATTCAAATTTAAACATTGGACAATGGATAATGGAACATAATGGACAATGGATAAATACTAGACATTTGATTTAAATAGCGGACATTCAAACATATAGACACAAACCTTCAAAGTTTCAAACTTAAACTTCAAGACTCAAATTCAAATTAAGATTTGGACCAAGACTCAAATAAACAAATAAACCTTTAAGCATTTTTAGATAAACAAACTAAGGCTCGAACATACTTAAACAAAAAAAAACTTAGATTCAAAAATATTTAAATAAAAAGATATACTCAAATAGATTTAGATAAATTCAAACAAATAGACCTTAATCAGACAAACCTTTGAACTCAGACATAATGGCAGTCCTTCAATGACAACTCAAATATAATGGAAAATCTTTAAACAAGGTCCACTATAAAATAACAACATCCTCAACTTCTAAGTCCAATCTAATGTTGTAAAATCTTTAACAAAAAACCACCCAATTTAGGCCAAAAGTTGTCATCATCAAGACAAGACCTTAAACCATTTCCATTCAAATTTAATTCAAAGTTTGCCTAGGTTTTTGTTCTTTCTAATCATTAAAACATACATCATATGAAAAGGTGTTCATAATGTAGAATGTTTTGGGATTACATATGGGTGAGAACACATTAAGCCCCCCCAAAATTGTAATCACACACATAATATTTCTGTAATTAAAATTTTTGGTTATGTATGGACATCACATTTTCAATTATTTTTGCTTGTTTTAAATATATTTGATCAACTTTAGATTTCATCTAATCAATTATTTTGAATAATTCAACAAACATTGAAAAAATTGAACATATGGAATATATTCGTGACAAAATCATACCTGTCATAGAGTTTGAAAATTTGAATATATAGTTCAAAACTAGGGTTGTGGAAGGAATTCTTGGGTGAATTTATTTATGGTGTATGATATTGATATACATCAATTAAATCTAGGAAAATTTAAAAATTTAAAGTTTTTGGATGAAATTTCATTCAAAAAATATGTTTTTTTTCATTTGTTTAATAATGAATGCATAATAATATATATTTTTTAAAGAAAAAACCATTGCCATATTAGAGAGGAAGAAATTTTATAAATGGGCATTGCATTATTTTTTCAAAGTGATTTTGTTTGGTAATGTTTCATGAATCATAAACATGAGGCCTTATGGCCATAAAAAAACTATAAGTTATATATTCTATGTACATTGATTTTATCCAATCTTCCTCATCTAACCATTGGATCAAAATGAATTTTGACTGAAAATGAACACTGAGTTCAAAATTGTTGTTGTGCAAATTCTAAAGTTTTTAATTTGTGTTTAGGATAACCAAAGGATGCCATTAATATTTTAGTTTATTGCATACTATAATACTTGTATCACCTTTTTTGAACAAAAGTGGCTCACCCTTAGTGTGCTTTCACCCATCCCAACAATAATGTGCATGTGTTCTATGGTGGTTCTTCAATTTTGACTTCATGAAAGATAGGATGGAAAATGTTTGTTCATCTTCCATTAACTTCAACATTTGCACTATTACAATTTTTGCTAGTTTGAATTTTTTTTTGGAATGAATGACTTAAATAAGAAACTTCCAATGTTCACCTTAGCCATGTCAAAGGATTGACATGAAATGGAAACTCCATTATTGTTGCAACATTGGATTTCATTGTAATTTGGATATGTTGGATTACATATCCAAAGCATTAATAAATATAATGGTTGAAAAATTCTTGGCTTTTGCTTTTGAAATTTTAACATGTTCTAAGTGTCACTTAGTGCCATTACGTGATTTAATAAATTCAAGATGATGGTGTAAAACAAACCTTCAAATGACAATAGTGAACATTCAAATATGAAAATTTAAACATGCTTAAAATTTTCATACTTGAATAAGATGCTTTTGCATCATCCACAAGTATAGTGAAAATCTTTTTAATCTTCTCGCCATGGGCATTTAAACAAGTAACCTACAAAATCACACATAAAGAAATTCAAAATTTACCTTGGCAACCATGAAAATGGACTATCCTTAACCATTTTTGCACTTAATGGCATAATTCGTTTTGTTGAGTTGAACATGTTGACCCAACATGTTTGTACATTTCACAAAATCTTGCTCCTTTTCACCTTCATCAAATTTATAAGTTTCAAAAACTCAAGGTGCCTTTTTAGGTTATGAAAAAAAAGGAATAAATGGTTGAAACAAATTCTTTTTACATTTCATAATAAAGATTTGAGACAAAGATTGGATTACTAAATTGGTGTGATGTGCCATGCAATGAGTGCATGTTAAGTGGGGAACATACTTATTTTGTATTTGGCATGCAACATCTACATCATAAACATTTGTGTTATTTGAAAACATCCATAATAACTTTGGTCAAATTATTAGAACCCCCTCTTTTAATGACCTATTTTTAAAAAATCAATATAAGCAAGTGGTGCCAACTTTGAACAAAATAACAATGGAATGAAACCCACAATTGGTTATCAGTTGTGATAACTTCATCACAAGAAAGGACAAGATACTTTGAACTTGCAACAATCTTCCATGTCTTCTTAAGCACTTGGTTGTGTTAGCATTAAACCATTACTCAACTAATAGAATCATTCCAATGATTTTAAGATTCATGAGAACATTGAAAAAAGAAAACAATGGTTTTATAGTCTTAATCTCTAACATAGGTTTACCCTACTATAATAAAATTTGCAAAATTGTGACAAATTGTTGCCTTTTTTTTCCTTTTTCCCCTTTCAAGCTTACATGAATCACTTGTTTTGCAATGCACATATGATTCGTTGAGAATATGTCACCTCATTCTTGGCATGTCCACATTTCTTGTTCACATAAAATTCCCTTTCCTTCTTGTCCAAATGTGCAATATGTTGAATTGTTTTAATTTTTTTCACATGCTTTTCAAACTTGTTAGATTTCCAACCCAAATGACATTCTTTCCCTTCACAACTAGACACACAATGCACTTCATATGATTAATTTTTTATGAGCACTTTTGAACATTTCTACCCATGAAAATTGTGGGAGACATTGTAGTTTTTTTTGGGTTTCTTTGACAAAAGGCTTATTTCCTTTGTTTGGTGAAATGTGGATTTTAAACATGTCAAGTGCAACATGAGGAATAAATGTTGCCAGACCATTTGGGCACACAAATTGCACACATGATTGTTGTGCATTGATTTCAAATTCAATTCAACCTTGCTTTTGTTTGAGTTTGCCTCAAAAGATGGCGCTTATCAAAATTTAGACAAGATCACCAAAGGAAATGATTTGTTAGGAGTTCAATTGAACTTGAAAAAAAAAGATAAAACATTATCTACCTTTTGCTTCCCATTTCTTATTGAAGCCATGACATTCGTACAACATACAATAAAAAGCTTTAAAAACAAACTCACATTTGACATAACACAAGATAGAAAAAAACATTCACAAAAAAAAAAAAACATCAAAAGAAAGATGACAATGAAAAAACCATACTTGCATTTCAAAGTTCCATAGTCAATTACATTCATGATTCAATTTGGTGATGAAAAGATCACACCCACAACTTCACATGTAAATTATACAAGTCCTTCTTTGCTACTCTTTCACTTCCAACAGTCATCCCTGGAAATGATGATGGTTACTCCAAAATCATGACAAGAAGTGACAATAAAAGCGGATTGTGGTTTGCTGGAGAAGGAAGCATCCTTCATGAAGTTGGTTGGTGATTAACCTGGATTTAATGATGCAAGCTGACAATGGGCTATAATAGATGATACCCCAGGTGATGTCAGGGTTTACATCGCACAGTGACCATCTAGATAGTTAACCCAATGGGATATGACAATTTGTTCATTTTTAAAATTTCTTTGATAGATTTTGCGGGGCACTTTCTTCCTTCACTTCCTTCTATAACTTTTATTGTCAACAAAAAGAGGCTGGTAGGAAGAACTAATCAGTTTTCAGTATATGGTGCAGTGGTGGGGAATGCTGAGTCACATGATCCATTAGAATCTGCTTGTAATTAGCTTTGGAAGGAGTGAAAAAGGTGTAGTGGCATGGGCAAAATAGAAAACACATGTTGGGAGGGAAACCTTGCCCTTGAATATGCCAAGAGGTAAATCCAAAAGACATGACTTAGTGTTTTTCTTTAGAAGGAAGAAAAGCACCAAACTCTACTAAAGCACCAAACTCTATACTTGAGCAATCTAAAGGAATCCAATCAAGTACCTATAACCAGGCCCCCACCTCCACCCTCCAAATAGCAAGTTGAAGAAATGTGTGCAAAATGGAGCGGATGTGGAGCATGGTCACATGAACCACGTTCCTTGACTCTCTAAAGTCAAAAAACAAAAGAACAACACATTTTGTTTCTCACCTACAAACACCGATCCCGTGCCTTTGAAAATATTGAAATGTAATGCCAGCCATATTATGCCTTGTATTTTTGTTCACCTTTCTCGAGTCTGGATCATGGGTCCTTTCCTATGTGCAAACACACGGAGGCTACAAGCCCCTAAGATTGATGAAGAAGTGAAAAAAAAGAAAAAAAATTGATGAAACCCTCCCAATCATAAATAAAGCAAAGCACCCCAAAAAAAAGAAAAAAAGGGAGAATACAAGAAACAAAATGGAAGGACCATGTCTAAGGAGACATAAGAACCGCCTAAGATGGCGAACCACTAAGGGAACATCAAGTTCCCAAACCCCAATCTTTGGCACTTTGGCAAAGAGTGGCTTTTTAAAACAAAATCCTAAAAAAAGCCCTGAGTGCCTATCCTTGCTTAACTGTAGCTCAAATGTGTACAATGACTCACTTAAATTATTGGATAAACCGAAATCCTTAGTACTCTCGCAACCAAGAATGTGACAAAGATAAGAAATGATGCAATTTTTTCTTTAATGAGAATCTTTCATCAACATAAAGTGTAATTATTAAACATCATAGGCTTGTGATCAAGAACTCTGATGAGAAGAGAAGAAATCATGCAATACTTCTTTTTTGAAGAAGAATCTTTTCATGGTATTATGTGCATCATAGTCAAAATTTGAAAATTTGACATCATATAAGATGATAATTTAATAAACCATCATTTTTATTATTGAACTTGATTTTGAAAGATAAAACAATTATTCGACACCTAAGTGATGAACAAATAAAGAAACTATGATAGTTTTAAAACTATGCAATGTCTTGAAGGCATCTTCCTAAATAGCCAGGTAATCACCCTTAGTTCACACATTATGCATCTTCCTTAAAAACCACCCACTTAATTGCACTTACTCTACAAACTATGCATTTTCCTAATAAGCCACTTACTTGGTTATGTTAATTCCACAAACTATGCATCTTCCTAAAACTTCACTTACTTCATGACATTTAATTCACAAATTATTCATCTTCTTAAAATGTCAATTACTTATTCACACTTTAGTTCCTAAAATATGCATCTTCCTAAAAGGCCACTGACTTGATCCCCTTAGGGTATGTTTTCATGATCTCTCACTCATCCATTATTTGTACAATCCCCACTCAAATAGTTGGAGGTGTTTATATAAAAACATTAACCAAATTTTTTTGAAATTTTTTCTTTTCACTTTGCAAATAGAAATAGGTTTGAAATAGAAATAGAATGATTGAAGGACCCAAATGCAATGTCACTTTACAAATATCTCTCCTAGTCCACTGTTTTAATGGATTTCTCAACATTCTAAGGGGTCTCTGCCTCCACACCCTAGATCTTGAGATTCCCACCCCACCACCCACAAATGTCAATCACCATACGTCACAAAACTGAGTGTACAAGTGCAAAAATATTTAGCCTTCATCTCCAAGGGGATTAACTCTCTACACCTGGGTCCTGCCCTGCAAGTGTGAATGTGGATATGCCACTTTTAGGTGTGGATTTTCTCTTAGTGTGTTGAGATATAGTGAGGTGAATATTGAAACCTTTTTGTTATCATTTTGACCCAATTAATTAAGGTTGCAGATGAGTGCGTGACCAGACCACATAGAAACGAAACCTTAGTCCACAAACAATACCTCTTGCTAAATGTCACTTAATCACACTTAGTTCACAAAACCATGCATCTTCCTTAAAAAAAGAAAAAACCCACTTTACTTAATCACCCTTAATCCACTAACCATACATCATCCTAAAAATGCGACACACTTAATCCATAAACTAGGAAGCCATTTAATAGCACATAGTTCACAAACGATGCATATTCTTAAAAAGCCAGGTATAATTTTATAAGAGAAAACCACTTACTTCGTTTACAAATTAGGATGCGATTTAATACACTTAGTTCACAAACTGTATACCCATCTTCCTAAAACATCACCTAATTTTTCACACACTATATCCTATAGGTGGTGAGAAAACTAGGTAAATTTATTCGGTCTTCTTCCTTCCTTCCTTCCTTGGTTCTTTCTTTAGTCTTTGCGCGTTTTTGTCAGTCCTCTGGGGAGGAAGAAATTACCACATGTAAGCTTTGCAGAATCCAGACTTATAAATTTTCCACTGCAAGTAGGCACTCAAAAGCCCCCACATGAAAGACAGACTAAGAAGCACGTGTGAATTTAGTTTATGTTTATGTTTTTTTTGGGTTGTTGGTTTTTGCTGCCACATTTTTCCACTAAGATTTTTTTTCCCCCTTTTTCTGTATTTAAGAAGCAAACGTTTTGCAGCACAGTCAGAGTTATCCATCCCAAAGTTGCCACAGCATCTAGTAGCTAGCTACTCACGCAATCCTTGCCACGGATTCCATACTATTGTGCTCTGACAGCTTCAAGCTCAGCTTTCACAAGTATCTTCTGCATTTTAGTGTCAATTTGCGGAGGAGGGAGGTGAGAGAGAGAGAGACAGAGAGAAAGTTTTAAAAAAATAAATTCTCTTACAGAGTTTTAGATCTTACAATAATAATTATCGAGTTCTTTTCTTACTGGTGCTGTTTTGTGATTTTTCTTCGAGTTTTTCAAAATTTATTGCTCATATATAGACTAGTTATAAGTTATATTAGCTTTGTTGAGGAATCTGCTGCGATTTTCAGTTTTGGGTTTTGCAGTTTGTGCCACAAGGAGAGCTCAAGAGTTTGTGGATCTCGATTTTGTAAACAGCCAGCAGCAGCAGCAGCAGCAGCTGTAGTGACTAGAATTTTTTCCCTTGATCTCACTGGAGTTTCAGAAGCTTTGTTAGATCGGTTTTTTTGATCGGTTATTTTTTTGTTCTGAACATGGTTTAGAGGATCATCCGTGGACAAAAGCCGAAGACTATTCGTTGTTTTATTCAAGAGTTTGTGGATCGAAAGAATCTGATTGCAGCAGCTGCAGCAGGTCGATCGAGAGGAATAATTCCAGCTGCATCTTTTGGAGGTAAAAAGCATTTCCTCTTCTAGCTGTGGCGGAGGACTCGTCAAAGTCCCGATCCTCATTATCGTCTTCAGATCCGAAGGTTTTTGAGAGGAAAACAGTTTTGTTCGCTAAGCTAGGGTTACAATGGCATCAGCTTACAGTCGTCACAACAATGTTATTGTGAAGTTCTTCTTCTGTCACGGTGTGTTGTGATGAACTGAGAGATCTGAGGAAGTATCTAGCTAGCTATACCGGGATCCAAATGTTTCAGTCTTAAATGTTGGAGATGTTCTTCATGTTGTTCATCGGAGCTGCAAGATCCGTTGAACTTGTTCGTCTCTTGGGCGACTAGCTGCTAGTCAGCTAGATGAATATTCTATAGCTTTGAATAAGAACTAGAGCTGCAGCTTCCAGTGTAATCTTTCGGTCACCATCCGAGTCAAGTCTATCGATATGATCATAATCAAGGTTCAAGGTCCCAGCTTTGCCAGTGCTTGAGATATTTGGGTATGGCAATATTCTTCTAGTGCTGATCAAAGTTTTGGAAGATGATCTAGTCTCATGATGCTGCTTCAGGTGGTGGATGCAAAGCTTCGCTGCAGTTGGAGGAGCCTACAACTTGAGACTCGAGCTGGTTGTTGAACATTCTTCAAGCCGCGGCCGTTGACGACAAGTTTCTAGTTGTCTTCTCTCCAAGGTAAAAGCATCAAATCTGGAAACAGTTCCTGCTGCTTTTGGAAATCGGAAAGCTCTAAACCATTTGGGTACTAACTGATCATGAATCTGTACAAAGAGTCCTGCATTTCCAAAATTTGAAAGTTGGACAAAAGCTTGAGTACTTGTCACAGCTTCTTCGTCTTGAAGGTTGCATGAAGATCTGACTGTGGTGGTGTTCTTCAAAGGTAAAGTCAGCTGTCCACTGTTTAATGTTCGGCATCTTTTGCTGTTCTGTTATAGCTATGGCAACACCGACAAAAGCAGCAACGGGGGACTCGGATGATCGGCTCCCATTAAAGAAGATCCCGGGCACCTATGGAACTCCCTTCTTCGGCGCCATCAAGGATCGCTTGGATTTTTTCTGGTTCCAAGGGATCGACACCTTCTTCAAGTCGCGTGTGGACGAGTACAAATCCACGGTGTACCGCGTCAACATGCCTCCTGGACCCCCAGGGTTTCCAGACCCGCGTGTGATCGCGCTCCTAGACCAGAAGAGCTTCCCCGTCCTCTTCGACACGAGTCTGGTCGAGAAAAAGGACGTCTTCACCGGGACTTACAGACCCAGGTAGTTTGCAGATCCAATACCGCCCAAGTCTTTTCCATCAAAGCTCAAATCCATCTGCATCAGAACATTGTCTGAAATTGTTGAGCTTTGCTTCTTGATTCTATGCTGAACAAGCAAGTCTGAGCATTCTAAAGAAAAACAAACTGCAATAGTAGATCTTGCACTTGGAGCTAGAGAACTAGTACTTGCAGGTCCTGTTGCACTGCAATCTTCATGGCTTTGTTGTCACAAGTTTGTTTCCTGAGCTGCCCTTTTGCGTTGTGTCATGTTGTTGTTTGTTCAGCCTGAGCTTCACAGGAGGCTACAGAGTTCTTCCCTACTTGGACCCGTCAGAGGAACGCCACACCAAGCTCAAAACCTTCTGCTTCAATATCCTCAAGGACAACGGACCCAGACTTTTCTCTGAGTTCAGGTACTAGCGAACTATTGTACCAAAACCATACATACACCTAACCTCAGAGGAGTACTAGTCCATCAACTGCATCAAGGTCTTGAAGCTCTCAAGATTGACATTGTTGTGCAATCCTCTCATCTTTGCAGCATGTCAATCTCTACGCCTGTTCATGACCCATGACCATTGTGGATTTGCACACCATCGATCAACCCAATGTCATGCATTTGGCATTTGTTCTTGATCTCGGAGGAGGTTCAGAATTTCTAACTAACCACATCCATGCAAGTTTTGCTGCTTTTTGGGTTGTAGCAATGCAATTGGAGAGTCTTTCATTGTCTGGGAAACAGCACTTGAAGAAGGTGGGACTGCCAGCTTCTCAACCGAGTGTGCACAATTTGCCTTCAACTTCCTGTTCCGTGGAGTTGTGCATCGAGATCCTGTTGCACCTGGTGAAGCAAGCTTGGGTATGGAAGCTATAAGCTTGGTTGGGTATTTCTGAACTCGATTTTCTTTTTGCTGTATAAATTTCTTAGCTTGGGTGCTTGTTAGAGCCTGAATTGTGCAATATTTGAACCTCATTGATCTATAGAAGAAGTTTTAATAACCTTGTCCTGGTGTTCTTAGATTTCATGAGAATGAAAGATTTCTCAATTCTGATGAGAGAGATTTGAACCTCAATCTACTGCAATAAGTAATGTGCACAAACCCTGTGCCAGAACCCTGTCTGTTAATATGAGGAGAAGGAGGTTGCAAGGTTGAAACCCTAAACAGAAATGTTAGGGTTTGTGCACCCTTCAGTCAAAGCAGAGAAGCACATTATTGTGTTAAACTTAGCTCAAAATTCCTGTTAAAAGCTCTTTGCACTTTGAAGAAGCATGTTGTATCTGTGTTATGGGCCACACACATGCCAAAAGACATGCAAGAATTAAGTACTAGTTCACTAATGCAGCTAGCTCTTCGAAATAATTGATGCCACCAATTTTGAACAATCTCATTGCCCACAAACTTTTGCCTTGACACTTACAGAGAAACCTTTGTATGATCCCATTACAATATTTGAGTGCTTGTTTATTTGAAGAGAAGTTCTCAAAACAATTCAAGACTCCCATTCTAACAATCTTGTTGGCCACATAAGTAGGCTTCTATTTTCAAACCTAGGCACAAGTCTATTCCACATACCATGTATGTTTGTGAATATTTTCTACACTAATACTATAACTTCCCTTGTCTGTGTATAAAGACAGGGTTAAAGACAGTGTTAACGGAAATGGATTTTTATGAGCTTCAATAAGCTAGTAGAACAAATGTTGAACAATCTTGGTTGAAGCTGATTCAGTTTTTTTTCTTCTTCACTAATAGAAGAGTCATTTGCAGGTACAAAAGGGGGTCAACATGCAAGTCTCTGGACTGCGCCCCAGCTAGCTCCAGTAGCTAGTCTTGGCTTGCCACATGCTATTGAGGAGCTAACCCTGCACAGTTTCCCATTGCCATTCATCCTGGTGAAGAGTCAGTATGATCCTATCTTCAAGTTCATTACAACATATGCCACAGATGCACTTGGGAAAGCTGAGGCACTTGGTATCGACCGTAATGATGCAGCCAACAACTTGTTATTCTTTCTCTCCTTTAATGCCTTTGGAGGATTTAATATCTTTTTCCCAGCTGTGGTAAAAGAAATAGGTGAGAACCCGATAACCCCCATCTCATGACAATCTCTGCCTCACCTGTCCTCTTTAAAAGGAGAATTATGTTTATTAGTATAGGAGATGGACTTTCACACATCTAGAAAGCAGCAGAAGGGACCCATTTGAAGCCCTAAGCTGGTCTGGAGAAAGCAGCAGAAGGGACCTATTTGGAGCCCTGATCTGGTTTTGAGAAAGCAGAAGGGACCTATGTTGAGCCCTAAGCTGGCATTGAGAAAGCAGCAGAAGGGACCCATTTGGAGCCCTAAACTGGTTTTGAAAAAATGGAATGGACAGGTTAGGAGTCCTTGTCATACATAAAGAAGCATAAAACATCTCTTCTTTTACAACCTATTTGCCAGAAGAGTAATCTTACAATCTGTAAGAGCTCAATGCCTGACAGTTTGGGATCTTACAGAATGGTGAAGTGGCCAATAGTAAATTGAACAGGAGGAACGACCTCATAATACAATGCAATTTTATTATTGTGATGCTTTATATCATCATCTGCTAATATTCCTGAGTTCTCTGAGCAAGAGTGCTGCTCTATATTCAACTGTAATTGACTATATTATTCATTCAATGCAGCTGGAGTTGGCCCAGACTTGATGAGGGAGCTAGCGAGTGAGGTGAAAGATGTACTTGCTGCAACTGGAGAGAACAAAATTTCGTTGCAATCACTTGGGAAGATGTCATTGGTGACTTCTGTGGTCTATGAATGCTTCAGAATTAACCCCCCAGTACCTTACCAATATGGAAGAGCCAAGAAAGATTTCATACTTGAGTCTCATGATGCGTCTTTTCAGATCAAGAAGGGTGAGATGCTGTTTGGGTATCAACCGTTTGTAACAAATGACCCAAAGGTGTTTGCTGATCCTGGGACTTTCAACCCCAAGAGATTTCTTGGGCCCGAAGGTGAGAAGCTCATCTCCTCTGTGTTCTGGTCCAATGGGAGAGAGACTGATAGCCCAACTTTGCAAAACAAGCAATGCGCTGGGAAGGATCTTGTGGTGACAATCTCAAAACTCTTTGTAGCTGAATTGTTCAATAGATATGAGAGCTTTGAATTGGCACCACAACCAGCTGGACCTGCAGGTCCTACAGCTCAAGTCACCTTCACATCTTTGATCAAGAATGCAAAAACCTAGGGTCTTGTCACACAACTTTAATTGGGCTCAAGCAGCTTCTGTACATTCTTGGAGTGATCTTCTAATCTGCATCAGGGACTCACAACACAGACTTTTTGTGGAATAATTTGCCCCTAATTCTTGAGCAGATTATTTACAGAGAGCTGATGAAGTCTTTGGGGGGAGTAATGGCAGCTAAGTTACTCTACTGCCACTTATGATGAAGGTGAAGGTCTGATGACAGACTCTTTGGTTATGAGTTGTTATAAACACACTCATGTATTGTTGTTTTTGTTTCGGTTTTGGATTTGGCCAGAACAGACACAACATAATGTTTTGTTACATCAATATGTTTTTGTTGATAGTTTTCTCTCCACGATCACCTTGATGTTTATTTGCCAATTTTGTAATCACAAATTCTGTCATCATAAGACTCACAACTGTTGTTTGGTAGTATGTGATGTCCAGCTTCATGTGACAAAGCTTGAAATGAGTCATACATTCAATGCATGTTTCTTTACAGTTTATAGTTTTAGGGTTTAGGGTTTAGTCTTATGATATTCTTCAAGATTTGTAGCCATATTTTAGTAAATGACCCAACTCAATTGCAAGCCAAGTTTTGTCTTTAATTTAATCAATAAGTTTGAAAGGCAAAAGAGAAAGTTTGAAAGCTTGTTAAAATTTTATCTAGTAGATATGGAAGTGCAAGGTAACATAAGCGCAAGTGATTAGTGTTGTAAGTGGGTCAAGTTTTTGATTTGTATTGTTGAAATAGTTGGCATTCCCAGCATGAAAGTTTGAAGAACATTAGGAATTTGGAAAATGTTAGGGAAGTAACCAACCATACTAAAAAACATATTTGGATTTCTGAGATTTTCTATGCATTGCTAAACAAAATACAAGGATTCCAAGGCAGTTGCAATGGACATGGATTTTCAGTTTTTGGATTTTAGAGTTTCCATATGTTATTTAAAAAGAAATTGTTAATAGTTTAGATGAAATCAAATCTTTCCTAGATCTAGGCAAGGATATTAGGTGATGAATGGTATAACCAACCCATAATGATAAAACAATCCTTAATAAGGCAAGAATCATAACCCAAGGATTTGAATCTTTAATTGTAAAGAATGTTACAATATGGAAATGGTTATTCCACTTGCTAAGTTGAAATATTTGATGAGAATTCGTCTCATGGTAAGTAAACATCTTAAAAGGAATTTTTGACTTCAGGTTTGGGGTCATAATAACATATTTGGTTTATGATTCAATTTATCCTACATCCTAGGTTAACATATAAAGTTGACTCAACTTCATCCCATTTGCATATTAACGTTTGACCTGATGCTTTATGTATTGATCCATTCACAACAATATTAAAAAGAAAAATCTTTTTTCATATCCATATCAATGTTTTTTTTCTAGTGAAAAATCACCAAACTTCCCTAAAATTTGTAAGTCAGCGGCCACTTGTAAGCTTGGATTTTAAGGAGAAAAATGGACTTTTTGCCTCAAACTAATCATGGTGGTAAATTCTAACATCACCAATTTGGTAGCTCACTTCAAGATATATCACCTTTTAGAGCAATGCCTTCATGTCTTCAATGCTCTAGATTTGTCTTAATGGTGGACCATGCACCATCTTCTCTTTTCACACCCATCAATTTTCACCACTTTATACCAAAGTTTGAATAATATTTTCACCAAATCAATCGTCTTTCACCAATGTTTCCTCTTGTTGTTCATTTTCCTACTTGCAAAAGGAGATCTGGTTCAAAAAATTGTTTTTGTTTGACTTTATATTTGCAATTGTAGTTGCCCTTAGTGTTGAAATCAATTAATTTTGTGATTGCAATTGTTGTAGTCTTACATGTCCCCAAGTTGCAAGTGTAATTAAATCTTCTAGTTGCAATTGTGACTATTATGTATTTTAAATGAAAGGGTGAATGAAATGTTAACTCATGTCAATCATAGTTATCACATCAAACAATAAATTGACAAACAAGTTGCTTTTGTAATTATGATAGGTAGGCCTTACTTTTAGTTGCAACTGTAACTATAAATTATGATTAAACTATACATTGGATGAATAGATCATGGATGAAAATGTGATAGGGGTTGATAATTAATAAGAAAATAAATAGGTTGGTAGGATATAAGAACAAGTAGGTTATAAGTAGGTGGATGATAGGTTGATTTGAGCTTCCTAATAAATAGGGAGATAGGTTAGATATGTACTAATTCAGCTAGGTAAGTAGTTAGATTAAGTAACTAGGTAGGTAGTTAACTTAGGTAGATTAGACTTTAAATAGTAGCTACATTAAGAAGGTAGGCAATAAAGTTATGTAAGCTAGGTCGGTATATTAGCTAACGAACTTGCTAGACTAGGTAGTGAAAGTAGCTAGGCTAAAATATATAACTATTGTTAGGCATAGGCTAGGATAGGTATGTACATAGCTAACTTAGATAGGCTAAGTCAAGAAAGTAACTAAGTAGGTTGCTAAGCTAGATAGCTAAGATAAATATGCTAGGAGTTAGGTATGTAAGTTAAGTAAGTTAGCTAAGATAAGTTAGCTAAGATAAGTTATATAAATAGGTTCAAAAAAATCATCATGATAATATGATTATACAAAGTATTGTTTGTTGAAGATGTGATCCAATGATTTTAAAGACTTGGTCTCCAAATGTGAAGATGACATGAGGTTTGCTTTGTAACCTATTTATATGCTTAGTTTAAGCTTATGTTGTTAGCTAAATCGTTTATGGGCCTAAGTAGTTTAACTAGGCCTGGGGAGCCTAGGTTGGTTGTTAGGTTAAGCTTAAGTTTCTTAGGCTAGGCTATATACCTATTTATTAAAAACTTACATAATAGATATGTGTGCATATTAGAACAAATGTCCAATATTCATGCATTCAACTCTTGTCATCATATATAATATGCACACATGTATATGTTTGGACATTAATGAAGCATAAAAGTACTTGCAAATGTAATCACACCTTTTGTGCAAAAAATTTTATTGTCATCCAAAACAATGGATGAAAAAGCTTGGTGAAGTCACATGGAGGATAAGATTGCCATTGCAACTAGGTGTTACATAATGTACCATATAATGCCTTTTGCAACTTAACCAAAGAAACCGGACATTATAATAATCACATGTGATATTTACAACTCATCATAAATTACATAGTTAATACACGAATCTTTTTGCAGTCAAACATAAACTTTGTTTATATTATTTATGTGTACACTATGATTCACAAGTATGCAAGATTGTGAGGCTTTAACATTAAATGAACTTTGAAAGTTTTGGTTGTAAAAGGTCGTGCAATGGCATTGAGTGAAAGTCCATTAGGTTTGAGGTGATTGTGCAAATTTGGTGTTTTATAGTAGCTTTGGAAATTCAAGTTTGGATTCAATTCAATTTTTAATAGGTCTTTGATGCATAATGGTGTAACTCACAAAACACAAGAGGTGAGTACTCAAGACTAGTCACTCAAGTTGTTATGAATTTCATATTACATATGATTTTCAAATTACCTTTTTCATATTGTGTAGTGTTACAAATTTATTTTGCAAATTTTTCTTTTTGATATCTAGTTTAATCAAGCAGCTTGGAGGTTGCCATTCATGAGTTGTGTGGTTGTTTGAGTCATAAGTTTAACTCCTCTATTGAATCAAAGTCTTGGTAAACTTTCAAGTCCTCACCTAAGTTCTTATTTGTTTTGATTTGTGACTACGGTTGTGTCCACACCATTGTTGGGTAGTTTTCAATTCCTTTTTGAAACCAATGATTTTAATTTTTTCATAGAGTTGTAAAACTCAATTTGATTCTTTTAAAAAATAATTAAAAAAGTTTTATGAGAAGCATCAAGGGTATCAAATTTATTATTATTAATAGATTGAAAACATTAAAAACAATTTCAATAAAAACGATCCATTGAAATAAAAATATTGAACTTTGTGATGCACCGCAACCAACCAATTTTTTTTGAAAAATCCTACCTCTAGAGGACATACCCCTTTAATTATAGGCCTCTAAAATTGAGAATTGTCTTTGAGTTTTTTAAAAATCTTGAATAATTCTCACATTTTTTAATTTTAATTTATTGGATGATTAATTATCAAATGAATGGTTCTCATTGAAATCACTATTAAAGGGTTAAGCTTCAATGTGAGTATTACCAATGATGATACTTGCATAGTTCTTTGTGAGAGAACAAGATGATACTTAACTTGATTCCAAACCACTATTTCATAACCATCTCACACTAATCCACACTAATAAGAATCACATAAGTGTAACTAGCGCTTGTTTAATGTTATAATGTCCAAAATTATACTAATGTTGTATGTTTTTAATTCACTTTATTACATTCACCTATGTGTATGAAACATGTATACAATAAAATGGATAAATAAAGAAACACACAAGATAATGACAAACATTAAACACACCTCCGTTTCCCATTCTTATGAAAATAATTTCAATATTCACATGTCACCCAAACTCTTCAATAATTTGCCAAAACTGTCTAGGGATCAGATGAAAACACTTCAAATCTCCACTAATTCCCATAAATGAGAGTAGTGAAAAGGCTAACCTGTTGTGTACTTGAGAATCCTTCCATTGCCTCACATTAACCCTTGAAGGGAAGAGGCCAATTGCTCACGTACTTGAGAAGTTTGAACGTCCACTTGGCCCGTTTCAACTTCCTAACCAATCAAAGAAAATGCCACATGACCATCAAGCCCTAACATACTTTTTTTGTAATTAGCAATTAAAGGCCACAAGCTATAAAACATATACATTATATGTTGTTGCTACATCAATGCCATCCAATTGTTTTGGTAAAACCCTAACCCTATATCATACTTTTTGGTGACCCTATACCCCTCCCAAGGGAAAATCATAGATGACTATATTCCTAGAGCTTGGACGTCGTTTGGCCCCATCTATAATTTGTGCAGTTGAAATTTGGGTACAGTTGGAATATTTTCGTAATAAAATTTACATAGGCACTACCACCTAATTAAACAAACAAGTGCAATTTAAACTTTTTGATAGCCAAAAAACAGAAAAACACTGGTTACATAGGTAGTAGGCTAATTTGCAATTTATTATTTTGTAGTTATTTCAACCAAAAAATTGGAATTTATTTTCAAGTGTAAATTTCCCTAATTTTTCTTTTTTTTGCAAGAAATTCATCAAATTTTCCACATGAAAAAATTGAAACAGATACCCTTTCAGCTGTGATCTTTTTTTGGGACTTTGGCCCTTTTTTTTCTTCTTCTCTTGTTCCCTTGCGGGGTGTTTTTCCTTTGTTTATTTATTTATAAGATGTAGCATGAGATGTTTTGTATAGGGTAATGCTAGAGAAGCAGGGAGATTTGGAAGTAAGCACTTTCTGGAGGTGGAGCCAAGGGGTGCTTACTTCTGGAACTCCCTCTCTCCCAGGGCACTACCAAACATAAAGATTGATGACAATTTTTGCATTTGAATTTCTTTAGTGTGATACTGGCAAGTACCACTGGGATTTAAAAGAAAAAAAATTGCAAGGCATTTCATAAAATGGAATGCTCCCAAACGCCCTCAAAACGAAAGAGGTGGGGCCTATGCTTGTTGGCGTTTCATTTTCCAAAATGCTCTCAGAAGGTTTCATGCTCAATAAGTGTACCTCCAAGTTCACAAAGAAAAATGTGGGAGACTTTGAAAGAGGGAGAAAAAAAAAAGTTTTTGAACTATAAAATGTGTTGATCCAGCAAAATTCACCACTTTGAGAAAAGAATCGAAGCAAAGATAAATAAATTAATTAAAGAAAAAACAACCAGCAAGGAAACAAGAAAAACAAAAGGAAAGGATCGAAGTCCAAACAAAAGATCACACCCAAAAGCACAGAACACACAATGGGGAGCCATAAGAGCAGAAAACATGGGTCCTAAACCCATCACCAGTAGCATGAAGCAAGTAGAAAAAGCATGGTGTGCACATCGACCGTGTGAAACTCATCGATTAGAAAATCAGCCCAAAATACTACGATTCTTCTTCTTGCAGGGAAACTCTTGGCTGTTGTGGGTCATCATCTTGTAAGCAATGTGCAAGAGATAGTCTGTTTCACAACACTTTACAGAACCACCCATGTGTCAAACTATTCTGCGACTCTCTGTTATTGGTTCGATAACTTGCTTGCACGTGCCATTGTAAGTGAGTGAAGTCATCCCCTCTTTGGTCATTGGATCAGAAGCGATGTGAAAATCGGAATCTGAAATCTAAGTGGATATCACAAAGATTTGGTCGAGTGAAGTGATCACGCCAAATCAAACTTTTTTTTTGGTTGCATTGAAACAATGAGGCATGATGCATCAACTTCTGGAATGATGCACACCTCATTCCCATGCAATTTATTTCTTTCCTCTCTCTTCTTCAAAGATGAGACAAGAAAAAGCAACCAATAAAATAGTGCCTAGTTTTGATGACCCAAGTACCTAATAAGCCATGTTGAAAGGTTCTTTATGTTATTAGAAAATTGGGGTTCCCATTCTGAAAAAAACAAATATAATTGTTTTAATTTTGTTGCACACTTAATGGTTGTGAGTTCGATTCTTAAGGAAATAAGTTTCATTTCAGGTCTGCACAAATAAAATTCAATTTTAGTCCCGTTCTTATTAGTAATGTAATTTAAAATCGATAGTTAACTTCTAGTTCACCTCCAGTTAATCCCCAAGTTAACAATGGATCAATTGTTTTGCAGAACCCTCTTGCATTATTATATGGAAGGCATTGTTTTGGGTATGTGGAGGGTGCCTTAACCTTAGTAAAATTTTCAACTTAAGAGAGGATAGAAGATCGCACCTTACACATAAGGTGCCTTCCTCCTCTTCAAACAAATTCACAACCCTTTCAAACTCTGCCAGATCTTTGGTTCAGGCAAGGACCTCAAAACAAGTTGGTTCTGGGAATTTGTGTGACCCATGCCAAAAAAGCTAGGCCTTTAACTCTGAAAATGATCCCATTCGAGGTCCTTACCCTACTACACTTAATAACAACTGGGAGTCCCGGATGCATCTTGATCCAGAAATAGTCATCTAGGGCCCATTCATTATTCCTGAAAAAGTGGGCCCCCTCACAAAATCATCACCATCTGGTTTCATCCAAAGGCCGAGCTTACAAAATAGACATATGAATAAGAGGGGAACTACTAAAGGAGAATGCATCTGCAACTAATTAGTGGGCAATAATGCCTAATTAGTAGTGCTGGTGGTGGGTTCTGTCCAGAGTTTTTCCGACAATTTTGGTCATTTTTTTTTTACCAAGAAACTTGGATGTCTTTTGTAGTGTAAATTTGACCAGTTTTGTTAATTTTTTTGGAAAAATTAGTCAATCTGTCCACAGCTCAAAATTCGAAAAATTCGAAAAAAAAGAAACACCCTCAGGTCCCTTCTCGACGTGAGCTCTTTAAGCCACAGCAAATCCCAAGTAACATGGGAGGGATACGACGGATCTGGGCCACCCTTTCAATCACAGAACATGTAGTAGTGACCAATGGGATAGAACGACTTGACTAGTCTGTTTGATCGGACCCCGGCTTTCCACGGTCTTCAACCAATGGCCCCATGGCCGTTCAAAGTCGTTTAGCACAATTTATGCCGGCTGTGTAAAAAGGGATTGGGGGCATTGTGTTCTGCAAAAATTGTTTTCCTCAAGATCCATGACCTTTGGGTTTGTTGGGTGTGTTATTTGTTTTGATGAAAAACAAGGCATCACAGGCCCTGCCAATAGATAAGATGTTGTACATCTACATGCTGTGTCCACACTCTGAACACCAAAACAATCCATTCCAATCTAAACAGTCTAAACACTTTCACCAAAGAAATGGGTTCACGTAATGTGAAACTGGTTTTAATAAGGTAAAACTTCCAAAAGTTGGATCCAATGCCATGGTCCCTGTCCTGGTGGGGGCAGGGCCCAATAAACTTCGGAGTACCACATGCTGGTTCCATAGGATGCATGAGTTGAAAGTCGAAAAGTTGACGATAATATTGACGGAAATTTGTGAATTAGTTATTTAGGTCCACAGAAGGCTTTCATTTGGGTAGGTGGGTGGGTGGGTGGGTTTTCCCAAAGGCTTCTAACTCCACTAATTGAGCGGATGTGGTTGTCGTCCTTTGTAGTGCCAACCTTATCTTCAAGGATTTGTTTTTAAACGTGAAAATTAAGGAATAGCTACAATTCTTTGTCATGACCAGGGCTCCTGTTCATGTCCACCTTTAGGAAAAGAAAGAAAACATATAAGTATCTAGCAAAAGAGAAAAGAAAAAACATCAAATTTGCCTTTCTAAGGAAAAGGAAAAAAAAAGGTAATATTCTCAAACTATGAATTAACACTATTTAACCTAACTTCCAAATACAAACATAACCCTAAACCTTAAACCCCGGCAGTTCTCTGAAATATTTTCAAACTGAAACTGGTGCTTGATAACAAAGTTAAATACCTGCCCAACACTGGAGAAAACCTAATTCTTAGACCAGAAAATATGGGAAAAAAAGTTTAATATAGGGGTGTATTTTAAATTTCAATTCTGTGATATCAAAAGTTTGGCAATTTTCTTTTTCAAAAAATTAGGAAAAAATAGTTGAATTTGTACTATAAAAATTAAAAAAACAGTCCCAAAAATTTCTCAATTTTTTTGTCAGAAAATAAAACATTAGTATCGAAGGTACCCAATGGTTTTTTTCCCCCAATTTTATGATCTTGCTAGACTCACAATCATAAACAACAAGATTTAGTCAGATCTGAATTGTACAAAGAATATATGAAAATTATATTTTAAAAATAAATCCTTTTGTGTTGTGACTTGTGACTACCTTCTTGAGCCTAATGGGTAAAAATCTGGGCTCTTTTTTCTTTCGCAAAATGGAGAAAATTCGTCCCCAAAGAAAAAAAAAAAACCGCCGATAATAATCTATCTACCTATCTAATTAATGAGGTACTTTTAATTACAGCTCGTACTAAAAAGAAAAAATTGCAGATACTTCGTTTGTAGGTAACTAGATTCGAGCCCGCAACCTGGTCTTGGTTTGCTTGCCTCCGGCTTTGTTCTTCTTCTCATTGAAGGAAAGGGTTCGACGCTCTGGGAAGCGCCTTTGTTCTTGCGCACGGGACTCCGGCGAGGATTTGGCGTGCGCTCTAGGGGACTGGAGCGGGGATTTTGCGCGACAGAAGAGAGAGAGAGAGAGAGAGAGAGAGAGATTTTTGACGACAGAAGAAGAGATCTGGAGCTTTCTGGAGGAGTGGTGGAGAATTGGGAAGATTTTCTGGAGTATGCCGAAGCTATGTGAAGCGTGTCATGCTTCGAGTGCGGTGGTGTATTGCCGGGCGGATGCGGCGTACCTGTGTGTAAATTGTGATGGCAAAGTACACGGTGCCAACAAGCTCGCGTCTCGTCATGAGCGAGTGTGGATGTGTGAGGTTTGTGAGCTCGCACCGGCTATCGTTACCTGCAAAGCTGATGCAGCTGCGCTTTGTTCCTCGTGCGACTCCGATATCCATTCTGTGAACGCACTTGCACGTCGCCATGAGCGTGTGCCTGTGATTCCCTTCTTCGAGTCGTCATGTCCCAGGCTCAGCGTTGTGCCTGCTAAAACTGCTGTAGTGCACATCAATGCGTCCAGCGGCGTTGTTGCCGTTCCTCCTCCTGTCACCCGCGGCTGCTGTGATCTGATTAAGGAAGATGACACATCGGTAGTCGAGCCTGCGTCTTGGCCTTTTCCCGATCTTAAGCGCCCCGAAGAAGCCTTCACAAAACGTGATAATCTAGCCGCTCATTTTTTCTTTTTACTTTCCAATTGTACTATGTCACCTTCTTCTGGTAGAGAGATTCAGAGCAGGTTATGCGGCCACAGAAATAGAAGAACACGAGCAAATTGCTTCAGACATGATGTCCGCCGGGTGCCTGTGCCAGACTTACTGCAGGTTGATGGCGAGCTTTGATGCATGGTTGCGAGCTTTTTGGTGCAGTTCTCTATGTGCTTAGGAGGTTGAAGATTACGTTCTGCGTAGAAATGAGACACTTACCCGCAAGCCTGAACGCGTAGCTCATCGCGGTTGCCGGCCTTTTGAATGGCCGCAGCCCCTTTCTTGCTGAACGTCTATCCTTGAGAACCAACAGCTTCCGGGCAATCACATGTGGATTTGAACACATATTATCTTGGAGTTGCAGATCTTGAGAATTTGGAGCTTGGAGGGTTTGCCAATAAATTGTTTCCAACACTGTGATGTTTGTTGTTGTGCCAGGCTCATACTAGATGCAATAGCAGCAGTTTCACTTGTGAACAGAACAGGTGGAGGAGAATTTAGCACTGAACTCATGATCTACCTATGTTGGACATTCCTGGTTTTTTCATTTGTGTCTATGTGTCTATGTTGAAATTTGCTTTACTAACTCAGGCCCTTTGTTTTTGCAGATGATGATTTGGACTTGTTTTCTTCCCCATACGGCCTCGAGCACCACTTTAGCAGTCCCAAAGTGCACGAGAAGGAGAAGCTCAAAACAAAAGCGGAGTTACTTGAAGGTGCAGAGTTCTTTCCAGAAGTGGATCCCTACCTGGATCTGGATTATGCTGCTGCCATGAGTGCTATCCAAGTTGGTACTGATTGTCTAGTTCCAGTGCACAATCATGTTGATGGTCCCAACGAACCCTCAACAGTACATGCACAATCTCAATTGACATCCAGTGACTCTGAGTTGCCTCACAAGGATGGATACAACCATTGCACCTCTTCTCTTAGCTATACTGTAAGTTCCCATTTCTTGCTGGCTTGTCCAGGGTCTCTACAAGTAGAAGTTTAGGTCTCCATGACAAATTGGGGTTGGTGTATGACAAAGTTTCATCACCGTTTGGTGGCCTCTGAAACTAACAGCAAGTATGCTTCATAATTAAGATACTCTAGTTTCCATGAAATCAAGTTCCTCAGTAAACAAACAACTGTTTTTTGGGTCAAGAATTCTACCACCAGTGCCTGATTTGATTTGTGGTCCTCAGTTAGTCATATATGCTTCCATATGTGTTAGAGTTTTGGTGCATGAGTTTGTTGCCAACTGTTGTTTCTTTCGGAATACTACACAGCATTCTCCATACACCCCAAAGAATGTGTTAAAGGTGTGGAGTTCCAATTGTTTCTTGTAGGGTTTTTCCAGAGGTTCTCAAGGTGAATTAACCATCATGAGTCATGTGCTGACATTCATGTTGTTTTTTTCCCCATGGCAGATTTCATCATCTTCCATTGATACGGGTGCTGTTCCTGACTCTAGCTGCAGCGACATATCTCCCCCTCATGAAGGCTCCCAAGGGATGCTGGAGTGTGCAGCCCCAATGGTGGCTCCTGGTGGTCCAGGCGAGACAATGGTGCGTGAAGCACGTGTCATGAGATACAAGGAGAAGAGGAAGAATCGGAAGTTTGTGAAGACCATCCGTTATGCATCAAGGAAGGCATATGCTGAAAGTCGTCCAAGAATCAAAGGAAGATTTGCTAAGCGCACAGACTCAGATGCAGAGTCCAGGTTTCCAACTGCCCAAGATGTCAGTTTTTGTGTTGTTCCCACCTACTAGGTATCCACTGTGGCTGACTCTGGGTGTTGAAGTTCCAGGTGTCTGGGTGTCAGGCACTGGAACTGTGTAAGACTAGAAACTCTTTGCTCTTTTATGAAGCCTGGAGAGGTGGAAAGAGGCTCTGACTCCGTGGTTGTGTCGGCTATGAGGATGGAGATGGGCCTGTATAATCTGGAAATGCTGCAGGACAAAGGCTGCCACATTTATGTTCAGCCAGAACTGACTGTGGCTTGATTTGGACATGCAGAAGTTGTTCTGCACATTATTTCATCTTTTTACTATGGCTGTTTTTTAACTCAGTTTCAAGGGCATCTCAGATGCCTGCCTCATCTATCCACTCAAGTTCTCCTGTGCAATGAGATTTTCCCAGTAGTCAGTTGTGTGCTAGGTGGGACATTGAAAGAAATTTAAGTACTGTTCATGAAAGGTAGAAACCTGCAAGGCATGTGGTTAAGCTATCAATAGTTGTGCAAACTGGTGGCACTCACACTGGTGGTCACATCACTTTCAGGTTTGCCTTGTATATTTTCTCTATGCTACAATGGCTCTTGCCATCTTTCTAACTTCACGTGAGATGAGCTGCTCATTTTATGCACGAAGATGCTTGTATTCTTGCCTGTGATGATCGGCAAAGTTATATGGTGTGGTGGTGCATTGTTGGCTGTCATCCCAAATTGGGTGCTTGTATCAGTTGGAAGTTGCAAGCCCCAGAGTTTTAAAAGTCTAATGACTATGCTCCTTCACAGTCAGCTTTGTAGACAATAGTCGAAACAATTTCACTATCTGCATGGGAAGTGTAAGGTGACAAGATTTGTTTTGCTGCTGTATTGTTTCACCAGGGCAATGTGAAAGTGCTTTTGTTGTGCACCAGCAACAGGTTAGACTTTTTTATGGCTTGTCATATCTGAAAGTATAAGTGTTAGTTTGTCTATTAAGTGAAATATCCTTATTTCTCTGTTAGTGCTGCGGTCTCCAGGCTAATTGAGGAGGCTTGTTGTAGCCTCTGTTCTTCTTCTGTCCAACAGTTTTGCAGTATTGAATTGTTCCATATGCATTGTGTCATTAGGGAGGCTTCCTCCCTTGAGTTGTAATTGAACATCGCTATTCCCATATGGATTCATGAATGTTTGATGGTCCTAAAGTCACTGTAGATAACTTCCGCGGTCTCTTATCTGGTTATATTGATTGTATTGTAGGTCAATGTAGGAGGGATTTGGGCCTGTCTGCAAAATCTCCTGTTGCATTTCATGAGTAGTGGGGGAAAGTGACACATAGAGGATGACATTTTTCCTTGGTGTTCATATTTCTTGAATTTCCTCAAAAATGCACTGTGTTGCTCTCTACCAAACATGAGGATTCTGTTAGTTTTAATTATTGGTCAATTTATTCTGAAAGAGTTGAGCCATGGCTTGCGATTCATTTCAAACTCTAGTTTCGTGCTGAGACAGCAAAATGAAACTTTTAGAGAAAAAGGTCAAAAATGCGAAAAATCTCATATGATGAATTCAGTAATGAGAGGGAGCTAACATTCAATTATGCCCATCATGTGTCATATCCAGGTTTTTTTTTTGGGGCGAATTTTTCAGACTTTGGCGATGGAAAAAATCCAGCAATAAGGGTGCAATAAGGGTGGGAAGGAGTTTTTGGGAAATAAGGGCCAAAATTATCACATTTTGAGGAAAAAAACTCTGATGTTGCCAAATCTAGACAATTAGTTTCTGGAGGTTGCCAAAACAATGCAGGATTCAAATTGTTAATTCAACATTCCTCTCTGACCTCTAGCCAAACTTGGCTAATTCCTCTTGTGTATGATGGGCAGTCCATCCACCTCCCAAAATTGAGAAAGAAACCTGATGATGTGCTTCCCCTTTAACCCCTAAATACTTGAATGGTTTTTTAGCATTTTAAATTGATGATGCAGATAGTAAAAAAAAATTCAAATTTTTTTTCTCAGTCATGTGATGTATGGTCCATGTATCAGTCCATGTGGATGGGAAAAGTCCATTTCAATTTATGGGGGTTTTGATGAAAGTTGTAGGGGAGGTTCCCATAAGAGTGGTTGGGTTCTCCTGAGGGAGGGTCACACAAGGGCAGTAGCTTGAGAGCTCGATGGCGTTCCTGACCGAATGGAGAACATATGAGTATGGGAACCTCCACGATGTTCCCAACCGAATGGAGAACACACGAGTATAGGAACCTCCACATCTGAAAAAAAAAAATCTCTTCTTTTCCTTTCCTCCATTCTTTCCGGCTTGTTTTTCTGAATTCTCCTGATCTGTCCCTTTCCTCCTTGTTGTTTTTTAGTTTTCATGATCTGTCCCATCAAAAAATCTTTCCATGGGAACATAGGAACGTAGAAATATAGCGGGATCTCCCCCACAGCATAACTTCCTGGGGTCTTCTGCTGGGGGAGATCCCTCAAAGTACAAAGAGATATAAAAAGAGAGGTTTTAACGTAGTCATTAGTCCTTGCAGGGGGTCAAGATTTAATGGGGTCATTAGTCAAGCAGTACCCACATTGATCTCTACAGATTTTAGGGCTTTTGGGATGCCACCAGCACCATAGATCGTGGGATTTTACTTGAAAAATCCTTGCAAGCAAGCAATTAAACGCTCAAAAAGATTCCAGCAAGCACGCCAGCAAACAAACGATCAAAAAATCCCAGCAAACAGTCAAACAAAACGCTCGAAAAATCCCAGCAAACCATCGAGCATGCAAGCAAGCATATTGAGCACCAGATCCGCGAGTCTCGACCCACCGCCATGATCACCAGGCCAGAAACACAAGAAAGAAGCAACTGCAAGTACTTGTACTCCATCCAGCCCCAAGATCAGCGATTGCAGCAATCAAATTGTTCAAGCTCAACCTATTGTTCCTCATGCTGAAGATGCGAAGAAAATTGTACTCGTGTTGTCGTCATCGTTGCAGGATTTAAACAATGTGGTCTAAGTAATTGCCATGCCGTTTTGATTACCAATGTTTTGCGCTCGCTAATGATCTGCAGCTGCTTTGATAAGTAGTTGTAGCTCATGAAGCTGGATCTCTGCATCCTTCAAGTTCGCTCTCAGGAGCTCTAATTTTTATTCTCAGATTGTGCTCATCGGTGGTATTATAGTATCGGTCTCGCAGGAAGATCAGATTTTGGTTCTAGTCAGGTTATATTGTGCTAATCATCAGCTGAAGTAGGAAGATTTCAATGGCAGGCGCAATCCATGGGAGGAGGATGACGATGACGACGATTCCGCGGTTGTCGCAGCAGCCAGTGTACTTCAAGATGGTGCTGCTCTGCTGCTGCTTTTATGTTCTAACTCTGACGGCGTTTTTGCAGATTGCCACGGCTGTCGATTATACTGTGGGTGATGAATTTGGATGGAGCGTGCCGTTATCCCCCGACTTTTACTCCGATTGGGTCGACGAGGTCGCCCCTTTCACCGAGGGCGACACTCTCGGTAACCATAACATTCTTGACATATTTCCAGAACTCGAAATCGAATGAACTGATTCTGCGGCATTTGTATCCAGGGTGACACTCTCGGTAACGATAATATTCTTGACATATCTCCAGAACTCGAAATCGAATGAACTGATTCTGCGGCATTTGTATCCAGGGTTTAAGCTTTTGTCTAGTGCTTTTAGTGTTTGAAGACGTAGTTGATGATCGGCGATTTGTACAGAGTCGATCGAGCATTTTATATCTATCTCGACTTCCTCCTAGTCGAATAGCTCGACCTGCTCTCGATCTGTCTAACACAAGAACTGCTTTTTTAAGGTGCAATGGGAATTGTTGGAATTTTTTTGTTGCAGAGTTCAACTACGCGCCAGGAATGGACAGTGTGTTGCTGGTGGATGATCTGGATTACCGCACCTGCAACACCGGAAACCCAATTCAAGAATACACTTTTGGACCTCACCCTTTCGTGATGCGCCCGGTGGCCACATACAACTTCATCAGTGGAGAACCGGGTCACTGTCTTGCCGGAATGCGTCTAACAATTACGCCAATCCTTTAGCGGACTGATGCCGCCATCGGCAGATCTTTATAGCTTAATACTTCGATACTTGACTCTAGTATAAACATCAGTGATCTAGAATCTAGACGTGTATGCAACCTCAAGACAAGCTCAAGACTCGAAAGAAAAACGCAATACTGCTGCATCTACCGACTTCAGCAATTCCGAACTGCAGGAACTTGCAAAATCTGTGATTATTGCGAAGTTTTCTATTCTATATATATGCATATTATGTCGGAATAATGGTTTTGCGCAAGTCGTCGATTCTCGTGCATGCATGTTGTCAGTTCGAGTCATCAAATTCACAACTTTCATGTAAGATGAGCTTCCGCTGAGCTTCTGTTGCTGATTTGTGAGTACTATAATTCCTTCAAGCAATGCAGATCGGAAGATTTGCAAATTCGAATTGTTCCATCACTTGAAGAAGATATCACATTTTCACATATGCACACATTACTATCCACCCTTAACATAAACACACCCTTTCTCCTTCATAAAACAGTCACAACTCCTTTAAAAACAATGCCCACCTCCCTTTCAAAACATCCACCATCACACAAATTTAGTCTTCACCAAAACACCCAACTCCATCATCAAAGCACTGAGCACCTTTCCCTTCATAACATTTGACATTCAAAAGTTGTTCTTCGAACATTAAAAAGTGACGAAAGATAAACTTGGCCCAAAACTTAAGCTTGCTTCCACTTATTACTAAAATCCCTTAGAATCAAGGATGAGAAAGTGTTCATCAAAATGACCACGTTTGAATCATCAACTGTTTTACAACTTCTACTCATGTTTTGAATAATCCATGATTCAATACCCAGTCCACTCATATGCAGCCAAGTGGAGATTTGAGATAATGCACTATTGCAAGAAGATAATGGAAAGATAACGTATCAACCCTACAAAACATCATCATCATCATCTTCATCCTGCAGCCAGGAGCTAGTCTATCGACAGCGTCGTGAGCTCTTTCCACAACCCGATAACTCGCCACACTGAAGGATTCATCCGTTGCAGAGAGACCACCTCCAGATTCAGGTGACGTGCAATGGACATTGCTGATTGCAGTCCTCGTTAAGGTGCTCGATGCTACATGGTTTTCCTCCATCTCAGATGCTCTTGCTTTGCTTTCTCGCTGTCCAATGCCCGAATGTGTCGTCGAGTCTTCAAGTTCCACTAGTCTCTTGTTCCGGCCTTTGCCATCGATTCCAAATCTGCTCACTGCATGATTGGAGCGTCTAATTCGTCTTCCTCCCTAGCTGCTGCCGATAAAGAATCCTTTCATCCTTCGCAAACGAGGGCAGCTCCGCAGGGGCATCCTGGTATCTTCTGAAGTTGTGAGAGAAAATCAATAGATTTCACGAGTGCCGCCATCTTCCTGCACTCAGTACGGTGAGTTTCAGAATTTCTCAGGAGATAGGTGAGTCCTGAAGAAGATGCCCTCTAGAAATAAGCTGAGTGTCTAAGCTTCACACGCAATATGTCTGCTGCCTCTATTCGCTCGGCTACAGCCCTCAAGGGCTTACTTCTTCTTGGTGAAGAAAACCTGTGGCGAGCTGCTACTCAAATCCTGTATTACAGGTGAGAATCCTTGCATGATTTCGATCCTCCAGCGAACTGCGCAATCGGATAAAGCACCTTCAAGCCATCGATCGGCTGCGACCGCGACATCGCGATTTTTACATCAACATCTTAGGGTTTGGAGAACAACGCGTGCAAAGCTCTGGGGTTCGGTTTTCTGCACTGTTTTTGTTCCTCACAGACCTCGTGTTTAATCATTTTCGTGCTTGTTGGAGATCCAGCGAATGTTCGGGTCCGTGATTCCAACGATGCTTCTACCAGATCTGAATCATTTGCTTGTGCACTGTAAGGCAGACCTTGTGCTCTGTAGCAAATCTTGAGAGATTCAGGTGTGTAAGAATGTCGAGGTCGGGTGCGTGTACTTCGGAATCCGTTTGTCGTTGTCGATGATCTTCTTGTAAGGAGGAATCTGAAGCTGTCGGCAAGCCGTCAGTGTCTCTCAATGTCGGGAGGAGTTCATCTCTACGGTTCCTACAAGGGGACTATTGTGTACGTTAGCGAACGTGGCCAGGAAGAACCTGCGACGTATTCTTGCTTCTCTAAGAGTACCGGGCGCAGAGAGAGGGCGGCCTGCAAGTGCGTTGCAAATGTTCATGCTCTGCCTTTGCAACATGATCAACAAGTTTTGCAGTCAGCTGCGGTTCCTCCCGGTGTACTATGGACAGAAACAAAGGGGGCATCGAAAGATCAGAGTGCTTGTACGCTCTTTTTTCACCATCTCTCTTCTACTTCCCTGTCACAGTACGGATACAGATCGAAATGCTCCATTATCTTTGAATGTTGTAGAGTGAGAAGCATCATTTGACTCATACGTTTCTTTCCAAATTGCAGTCCATAAGATTGGCAGCTTTGTGCATATGGGATCAGAAGGGCATCACTGCACTTTCTGGAGGTTTTTCAAGTTCATTGCTTAGTTCAGATGGGAACTGACAATTGAAATGCAAATACCTCATTTTTGACTTGTGTTTTCAACACAATGATGAAAGTTTTGTGTCTGGTTTTGAACCAGCTCCCACGGTTTCTGGAGAACAAAGAGAGAGACTTTGGCGGGAGTTCTTTGCAGAACATTCGCAGTGGTGGAATGGTAGGCCAGAGAAGGTAAGTGAAAATGATTGCTTTTACAATTCTCTTGGTGGTGGCAGAATTCACTACAGCTTTCTTACTTGTCATGATAACCTGCTCTGCTCAAGCTGTGAGGAATTCCTGGCTAATCAGCTTGATTTAGATTTTCGGGTTGTAGGTGAATGCAAGGTATCCAGATTTCAAGCAGAAGAAGACACAAGAGGCACTCTGGCGTGAGGACCCACAGAACCCCCCTTGGTTGGAAGAGGAGATGACTGCAATGGCATCAGGCACTGTACCATTGGACAGCTCTTCATGGAATAGAAGGCTTACCAGATATGTTAAGGCTGGACAATACAAGAAGACATTGGAGCTTTTCCAACAAATGCAACAAGAAGGTGTGGGTCCTAACAAATTCACTTTTGTTCCTGCTCTCAATTCATGTGCTAGCTTACGAGCACTTGAAGAGGGCAGGCGTATCCATGAACAGATCATTCAAAGTGGTTGTGAGTCCAATGTCTTTGTGGGTAGTACCCTCATTGACATGTATGTGAAATGTGGGAGCATGGAGGATGCTTGGAGAGTGTTCGAGAAGATGCCTTCACGCAATGTGGTCTCCTGGACTGCTATGATATCTGGACAAGTGAAAAATGGGCAAGGCCAGAAGGCATTGGAACTATTTTGGCAAATGCAACAGGAAGGTGTGAAGCCAGACCCTCTCACTTTTGTTCGAGTCCTGAATGCATGTGCCAGTGTGGTGGCCCTTGAAGAGGGTAGACTTGTTCATCAACAGATCATACAGTGTGGTTTTGAGTCCAATGTATTTGTTGGCAATAGCCTTGTTGACATGTATGCCAAATGTGGGAGCATGAAGGATGCATTGAGAGTATTCAATAAGATGCCCTCACGTGATGTGGTCTCTTGGAATGCCCTGTTATTGGGTCTTGTGAAATGTGGACAAGCACACAAGGCATTGGAATTCTTTCAGCAAATGCAACGAGAAGGAGTGAAGCCAGGCCCTGTCACTTTCATGGCCATCCTGAATGCATGTGGGATTACAAAGTCACTCAATGATGGCAGGCATGCTCATGAACAGATTGTACAGAGCAGTTATGATTCCAATGTCTTTGTGGGCACTAGCCTTGTGGACATGTATGCCAAATGTGGGAGCATGGAGGATGCTTGGAGAGTGTTCAACAAGATGCCCTCACATGATGTGGTCTCTTGGAATGCTATGATGTTTGGATATGTGAGGTGTAGAGAAGGACGAAAAGCACTGGAGATATTTTGGCAACTGCAACAAGAAGGTGTTAAGCCCAGCAATGTGACATTTGTGGGGGCACTGAATGCGTGTGCCAGTGAAGTAGCACCTGAAGAGGGCAAATGTATTCATGAGCTCATCATACAAAGTGGTTGTGAGTCTGATGTCTTTGTGGGGAATAGCCTCATGGACATGTATGTGAAATGTGGGAGCATGGAGGATGCTTGGAGAGT
>Ga0116227_10003819_pt1 | contig 33115 bp, 21 predicted proteins | sample S1TSphgellanicum_FD_89693 | JGI IMG/M metagenome (GOLD analysis project Ga0116227, IMG submission 89693) | Host-associated microbial communities from peat moss isolated from Minnesota, USA - S1T2_Fb - Sphagnum magellanicum MG | ecosystem: Host-associated > Plants > Peat moss > Unclassified... | reverse complement strand
TGTGTGATGATATTTGAAGTAGACATACTTTTTAGAAAATTATGAAAACGAAAATATAATGTCCCATAAATTTGTTGTTGGGCGAGAATTCTAATTCAATTAATTTTATAATAAGATTATGCTTATTTTCAAATAAAAATATAATTAATATAGGGCATTCATTAATAATAGATACGAAAAAAGAAAAAATGTAAAAGAGACTTATAATAAATATTAGTTGTTAGTAGGAGGTTCAATTAATAGGATAAAAAAATGTAATTTATATTGAAAGTTCAAAGTAAAGGAAATAACACTAATGAATTAATATTTATTTCATTAAGACCAGGAGTTGATGAAAGCTTAAAATGTAACAACTTGGTGGTTCATTTACTTGGGTTGCAATACAAACCTTGTTTGCTTTGATTATGGAACCCAAAAAATCATGTTTTTATTTATATTTTCCCCCCATGGAAACAAAACAAATATTCATTGTTTGTAATGACTTTGTGGGTGCCAAACATGGTCTTCATAATCTATGAAATGCAATTTGGTATTGAAATATTTGTGGACATGCTTTTAAAAATAAATTTGAAGATTTCTTACATGATGTTTATTCTGCCACATAAAATCACCTTCTTTCATTACTTCTTACACCTTCAATTAAAACTAAAAATTCTAACAAGTGTATGATGCCAAAATTCAATACAAATATAAAATTTAAATTAAGTTTAAGGTGTTTTAAAGATATGAGTATTAAAAATTTAGATAATAATGAAATAGGAAAAACTTAAGCTCCCTCACATAATACCCCCAAATAATACCTTCTTTGACACATATGATGGGAAAAATTAACACATAGTGAACCCCCCAAACATTGAATAAAACACTTTCAAAAAATCAACAACACAAACCCCTAAAGACGCAAAACAAGTAGATCACAAATATATTCCATAGATTGCAAAATTATATATTGTAACCTAGGGTCAATTTCCACATTAACAAAATAATATTTTTTTTCTTCAAAAAATGAATTCGTTTTTAAATTTTGAGATTATTATTACTTCCATCATCTACTATAATATTGTGATATGAGTTGTGAAATTATTAAGAGCATAGCCTATGATAATTATGATGATTTTCAACATGTCAACTTCATATTTTCACAAAATTCCAATTCCCTATTTTGAAGATTATTTAATGGCAAAACTGACCTTAGGGTAATGTACTTGTATCATACACCCCACCCAACACCAAAATTTAGTTATTACTAACACCAACCTATGATTGTCCAAAAGTCAAAAGGAAAATTTTACAAATGAAAATCCTTGGATATTGATGCAAATTAATGAATATTCACAATTACTACTCAAAATAATTATTTTGACAAATCAACAAGAGATATGTAAACCTTTTTATGGAACCCCAATGCCTTAAACTTTATCCTTTACATCTAGTTCACCATGTTCAATCCTTCGTTAAAACTTAACACCTAATGTTTTTGCATCAATAGCTTCACCTTCATGGAATGAAAGGTTGCCTACCTAGGCAAACAAGGGTTAGTTGTTGTAAATGTGACCAAGTCAAGCACATTTATGTGTGGGAACCCATCCTATTTGTACTTCTCTTGCTTGTAAAAGAAAGATTATAAAACCGTGTAGTATTTCATTCGGTCCCACATTTTGAGGGATCTTCATCAAGTGTTATTATGCAAATGGTAAACGGTGAGAGATTATTGATTATTGGGCATAGTAGACTATAATGAAAACTAAGACACTTATTTTTCATCCATGAAGAGAATTTGGTCATGACATTTTTGTTTTCAACCTAAAAGTAATAAGGGTTATAGAATCATTGTGCCAATGAGAGTTGACATTCATAGTTGATGCTTTGTTTTAACTAATAGCTTGTTAATGGAATGAAGGTTGATGGTTACGGCTTGTAACTTGAAATTTGATGGTCAATTGTAACATCAAGGTTTTGATTATGGTCAGTTGCAAGTTTCATTTTTTTCAAACTAAATGAAATTTTAAAAATTTTAATTGTTGTTCCTAGTTTGAATTTGCCATAAGAGGTAGAATTATTGAGTTACACAAATGATCAATTGTTTGTTTTGTTGTGTAGTTGTTGCCCATGGAAGTTTCATTATTTTTAATTATTATTTTCCACATCTCTTCATGTGGGATATCATTATCGACAATGGGATGAAGAATAAAACCCTTTTACACCACATGTATAAGTATACAACCACAAGGATGCAAAAATTAAGGATTAAAAAATGAAAGATTAATGAGGATGAATAATTAAATGAATTAGGATTATTAAAGATGAATAAATAAATGAGACAAATTGAATGAAGATGATCAAATAAATGACAAATAATTAATGAGTATGGTTTATAAAACTCATTTATATTATTAAAAATTAAAATAAAAATAAATAGCACTAGGAGCCACCTTTTCATAACTATTTGAACTTTAAACCTTGAATTACATAGAAAGATAATAGAAAGCTCACGAAACTTCCTCAAGTGAACACATTGACACATTATTGAGTGGTCCAATTTATGAAGCTACTTTCTTGGTTAGCTCTTGGTAAAGTTCTAGGTATACAAACGAAAGGTTTACAATTGTGTTGAAATCAAATTTGAATCTTGCATGTTGCTTCTTATTCACATTGAAAACTTCGATTGTGTTGTTGTCCTTTCTTACAAAAGGTCCATGTTCTCTATCTTTATAAATACATGTATCTTTTAACAAGCAATATCCAAGCCTTGGCTTTTACACAAGTCATTATTTCAAAAAAATTGTACATAACAATTAATACATAATATTTTATATTGGGCATTGTGTAGTGTGCACTAGATGGACAAAACTAATATTACAAATAATATTTAGCTTTAGTTAGTTGCAATGTTAATTAAAACCAAACTCAATCTTAAACTCAACATGATTCTAAAACTTTTGGGAAGTTATTTGGAAACAAAGGTTTCATGAGTTCAAAACATCATTTTAAAAACCACATCCAAAGCACTATCAAAACAAAAGAATAAAAAAAGGCACCAAAGGTTCATTTCAAAATCAATAATTGGGCAACAATGGATTGATGCCCAAGACTTTAGAAAACGGTTGTTGCTTGGCAAAATATTTTAATCCATGTACTAGCTCTAAGAACTAGGTTACATAAAAGTTGATGATATTTTCTCAAGTTAAGCCAAGTTTGTGGCATCCGAAAGTTTAGTTACAACATGTGACAAGATTCAACGATGCTTCGATTCTTGTTTTTAATTGTCATTCTTAGGAAAAAAATTATTGCTCCAATTCAATAGTTATTGACACTTACATCAATAACACCAATCATGTGCATGACAAAAAAGTAGTTATAATATCCCACTCTACTAAGCTTTCTAATGCTAAAGCTTTCATGAAGCTGCAAACCACAGTTTGATCAGCTAAGGCAAGAGCTAAGCTCTTGCTGAATTGATCAATCTATTTAACTAGCTATGTTTTAGAAAGCTTTAAACAGAATATAAAGAAGTTTGCATGACATAGATGAGACCTGATCTGCCAAACCGAATGCAAAAACAAAAACAAAAGTGAAAAAATGCATACTTTCTTTCTTCAGAGTCAATCAAGACCTTGCCTGTGAAAGTGATACCTGCATGATTATTGTATGTCAATTTTGGACAATCAGATTGGAAATAAGTATGGAGACAGAATCAGTTCTTAAATATCATTCAATTGATATATAAAGAGTACACAATAGTTACTGCTGGAAATTTGTGCAAAACACCCCCATTACAATACCCAAGTGAATGGATCAATTATCAGATTGTGAGCAGCTCACATCACCATACCACCATTTATAAAGCATTGGCTGCAAATGTGGATTTGTAAGCAAGAAAGAGACCCCACTTTTGCTCACCATTGCCACATCTTTTCAGCTTACTTTCCCAACCTCTCACAATGTAGTTGTAGTCATCCTGCACACAAATATGTTTATGAGAAGATGAAATGTCTGCATTTACTGTACAGCACTATAGTCTTAGCAACATAAGGGATTGTGCTACTAAGGATTGTTAGCCAGGTCCGTCAGTCAAGCTTTCAGACTACATGCTCATGCCTCTCATAAGCATGCTCCATTCAATGTAATCTCAACAAAGGTGTGGCATGATCCTCAACTTCACCTCCAACAGGCTAGAAAAACGTCTATGCATCTTGTTACTCCTCAGCTTGAGCCACTTACAGTATATTGGCAGTTAAGTATGTAGCATTACTAGACTTACAGACCTTCCACTACAGAGCCTGCAGTGCCTCAGAAATCTGTTTCTTCAATTTCACAATGTGCTATACCTTGAATAGACATTCAAGGAGATATAGCATCCCTTAAAATTCATGTTTGATGAAATGTGAGTCCCCATCCTATGTAGCTACTCCCTAGCCGTTCCCTACAGAGGGAACTGCATGTAATGCAACTACACATGTCAAAGCAAACAATTAAAGACAAATTCACACATTACCTCAGAAAAATCTTCAATGAATTTCTCTCGAGCTTCTGCTGTTGCCGTAAGTTCTTTGTTGAGGACTTCAATGAACTGCAGAAGGTCAATTAATGAGTGCATCCACCATTTTTGGGTTAGGTCTTGATTTGGACTGCAGACACAAAATCATTTGGATGCTGCCTTCCATACAGGCTCAAACTTTACTTTCTACTATCTTCACTTCTGTTAATAATTGTAAACAAGTTACCTGTGTAGTCCGATCTTCAGCTTGAACATTCTCAAATCCCGCATCTTCCAACATCTGCTGACAGAAGAGGGAAACCATGAGCATTATCGAATTACATCTCATTCTTTCATTTTTCAAACATAGTCACTCCAGTGACAAGACTCATGAATCCAGCAGTACATTTGCATTAGTGCTGATTGAAGATTCATTTGCCGTGGAAACTTTTATGACAAATGCATAAGTACCACCTCTCAACTTCAGGCAACTGCTTATTTGGCAGTCCAGTAACTTTTAGGTTAATTACGTTGTAGCTCCTCCTTCCAGAGATTGGGTCCATTACCTGTCCATAGTGCTCCACACTGTGGAGGTCATAGCCACGCTGGTCAATATAGGCAGCAAACTCTGGAGATGGTGTTGATGGAGATCTGCAGTAGTCACTGATAAGCAATCGGCCTCCAGGCTTCAACCACTCATAGAATTTCTTGAAAAGAGTGGGTTTGTCCTGTGATTCAACTCTCCACATTGTTAATATCCTGTTACATCTCTCATGGCACATTGAGAAAGGACTTCAATAAATTTCCAGGATGCAACAGGCAATAAAAAACAAACATGAAAAAATTCTTTCATGCTAAACAGTGGAAAATAGATGCAGTGTACCTGAATGTGCAGAATGGTGTCCCGGCTATAGATGACATCAAAACTGGATGGAGGGAAGTTCATCTTTGTGCAATCCCCAACTTCAAATTCAATTGCACATTTTCTTCCAATTGATCGTTCAAGGGCAAGTGAGATCATGTTGATGGAAAGATCAATCCCCACCACCTCCACATCATACTCTTCAGCCATGTAGAAATCCCCTCCTCCAATTCCACAGCCCACATCTAGTACACGATCACCTTCCTTGAGCTCCAACTTCTTAACAAACTCTTTGGTAGTTTCTGCCATCACATGGACATATTAAGCATACTATCAGCAGCTTGCAGCTTATATTACACCGAGATAAATTCAAAAAGGTCTTCTAAATTCAATGTGCTAGTCTTGTAACATCCCAAGATTCAAGATTAGAACCGCTTTCTCAGTAATATGAGAACCGAGATTAGGCTGAAAATAGAGTACATACTTAGTGCAAAACAATGCTAACCGTGCCATTTACAATTTACTCCACAAACAGTACAAGGAAGATGAGGTTCACCTAAGCCCCCAGTGCTCACAAAGCCTTTGCCAAAGATTCGCTCATAGCGTAGGATTCCTGTTTCTGTGTATTGGACTGTATCCAAGAAGCGCTGGAAACATTTACCCTCCGGCCCATCCGCCTCAACTTTTTGCCACAGCCAACATACCTGGGTAAACGTTCTGTCAGCAGGCAAGATGGTACTTTACCTCAATAAATGCCATTATTCTAATTACCAATCAAGAGAGACTTGACTAAACATATGCACAGATTCTCATACTTGATTTTGGTTCTTCTTGTTGCGAACATAGGCACCCACACACTTGCATCCAACCAACTGATATTCTGTGTAAGTCCCATCCTCTTCTTGAAAATGAGTTTGCTCAAACACCTGGAAGTTTCGATGATCAAATCTGCATTAGTATTTCTGGCTCATGCTCCAGTGCACATGAAAGTGACTCTGCAAAAAAGTGTTGTATAGCAAGGGTGACAAACTAACTTGTCTCTGTTGTATGGCAAGGGTGGCAACTATAATGACATAGCAGCAACTATTTCCACTACAGATCAACATATCATGTACAGGGTTCTTTGGACATGACAGAATACACACACACAACCACAAGCATCTCACTGCAGATCAGCTTTTAGGTTGAAACTATGGACAAGTCTGAAAATTTCCCAATTCCAGTATAATTACTAAAACTGCAAACATGATTAGAACACATCCTCCATGCTTTCTGCTAATCTGCTAGGATTATGAAATCAAACAGGAGACAAATGATGGGTGGAAAAAGGGCATGTGATGGGCTCAGTAGGTTGCAAGGAGAGAAATTGAACACTAATATACCTTGGTGTAGAAGCTGGGCTGGCGATAATGTGTGGGATTATTCTTACGCTTGTGATCCCCTGACTGATGGAAACATGATTCACGGAAGAAAATGTAACCACCAAGTTTCAACCATCTGATGGTATTTCTGGCAAGGTCCTCCACCTGAGCACCAGGCCAAGCAATTGTGAGTAGCCCAATGACAGATTTTGGCTACCAAGGACAAAGTACTTTGGAACTTTCATCACACTTTTTATGAGCACCATGAGTGTCAGAAGACGAGACATAAATAGTAGCAAGATAATATGAACATGACTCCTCTCACCATTATATCCCAATGATCCAACATGCCAGAAGCAATACTTCATTGTTACTAAGAAGATAATACCTGTATATAGAAACTGACTGAAGAATATCAAGAAGCAGAAGAATCTAATAGTGAAATCTATCAGCCAATCAAAACACTGTGACCTAACATCAAACGCTCTTGGTTACACCCCCCCATTGTGAATCAGAGGACTGATTGGTTACCAGTCAACAGAAAGCACACAGTTTGAAGCACATAATGTTTCAACCAGAGAGAGACACACACACAGAGCTTAGGGGGGGGGGATAGGTGTAGTTTCTACCTCATCATCAGACAAGTACATGAGAAGCCAATTGGAGAAAACAATGTCAGCAGAAGCTTCAGGTATCTTCAAGTCTAGAGCTGTCACATCTGCACACATGAATTCTGTGTTCTTGTAGTGCCCATTTACTTCTTCATTCTACACATCACAAATTCCACACATAGATAGATAAGTACACATTCCTGGTGGTCACCTTGCCTTACATACTTCCCATTCCATGATACACCCCAAAAATTTTCATGGGTCACATAGTATTAAGTCCAGGGAGGGTTACCAGCTAAGTAGAAGAGAAGCACCACACACCTTCTTGATGAGGTTGTCCATAAAGTCCATGGCCAACACATGGCCAGCAGTTTTGGCGAGCTCTCCTGTGAACCGACCAATTCCAGCTCCAAGCTCAATGATCGATTTGCCATTGAAAGGTGGTAGCAAAGATAGAATCTGCACCACAGTAAGTATTCTCTCAAATCTTAAATGTCACACTTCCAGTACAAATGTTCCATGTCGTGCACTGTCTATTAGATCACCAGGACAAGGATCCAAGCCGTATCAACAGCAGACGGAACGAGCATGTACCTCAGGCCTCTCTTCTTGGTCGAGCTTAGAAGCTTGCGAATCCAGCATCATTGCCTCTACGCTCGGTACTATCGAATGCTCCTTCCAGTAGTTCAGCTGCAAGGTGCGCTCAGCTGCAACGTGCACTCAGTAGACGACACGGGATTAGGAAATAGAAAAGAAAAGAGAGAAAAACACCGAACTTGCAACGATTTCAAATCTCTGAGAAGATACAGAAGAAGGTACATTAGACAACGAGTTCCAAAACATAGTACGGCTTCAGAACAATCAAGGTGAACATAGCAAGGAAGATCGCAAAACGACACACGCTGTGTTCCAACACAAAACGATGCCTGAAACAATATCAATATGAAAAAAGCAAGGAAATCACGGAATGAAAAACATGAGAACTCGAGTCCTAAGGAACGAAAACAGGGCGAGACTGGCCACTTGACTTCGGAAGGGGAAAACAGAGACAATGCAGGCCACAGTCGACTCTCGGTAACGAAATCCCGGAAGGAGCGGTCGGATGAAGGAAAGCTAAGACACGATGCCAGCCAACACGATGCCATCAAGAATGATCTTACAAACAGCAAATCGCAACTATGCCGCACACATGTAGCGCGTGCGCTTAAGGTCGAGAGAGAGAGAGAGAGAGAGAGGAAAATTCCTTTCAACACGCTGAGATGACGATTGCTCCAAGTAGCATTCATGCATGCAAAAATAGTGAAATAGCTAGAAGAACTTCACTGTTCACATACATCATGAAAAGCCAGAAACACGGACGCGCGCGCATAGTTTCAATGAGAGAGCAAGAGGAGCATAAATCCGAGCTCCTTTCACTTACAGTTTAGGTAGAAAGCCATGAGCGTGCAGAAGCAATTCTTTGCTCCCCTTCTTTTCTTGCCGTGCAAAGCAAGAAACCAGCCGACGACGACGACTGCGTTACCGCAAACGAAACACAGACTATGCTTCAGGCTCACCAAAACCAAAATCCGTCACTCCTGGAGGAAGGATTTCAGGTTAGAGATTTGATAAAGCCGCGCGCGTTGGCAGAAAGCTATCCGGAGTCCTGCACTCTCTCCCGCGAATGTCAAGCGCCTTCGATGGCAATGCGGGTTCGTGAAAACGTGCGCGAACGCTTATTGTTGCTCTTCCCCTTCTGCAGCATTACCGAAACAACAGCTCGGAAGACGCACCGCACTGTAAGTGCATTAGTTCTCACTCGAAGCTGCTGCACCTCCCGTATTCATGCGCATGAATCGCCGAGTTCGCAATGCAGATCTCGACAAATCTCTCGACAATTTGTAGCACGCGAGAGCGAAGTTTGCCGTAGGGGAATGAGACGACCGCGCAGGTGACGCCCGCGGATGCATCGCGGGTGGGTGGGACCCGGAGGCCGGACCCGGGGGAATCTGGTGCGACTCGCTGATTCGTAGGGTGGTGGGAGGAGCGGGAATCTAGGGTTTCTGACCACGCGTTTCGCCAACGACAAACTGGGGGATGTCTTTTTCAACCATACCGGATCTCATCCAATTGATTTTGCAATCCATCCGTTTGTTAACAAACTTGTTCCTGCCATGGACTCTCTCGGATTTCAATTACTAATTGCTCTACAAGGTCTAGTTGGATGAAGACTGTTTCTTCCACTATTTGACGAGCCGGGGGCCCTTGTGTGGTTGGGCCAAGGACATTAAACCTCATGTAAAAACCTCCAACAAGATTCATAGTGTATTTGGAAGGAAACTTACTCAACATAAGAACCCAAAGGGCCATTTTCAAAAACTTGCACTAAATGCTCACACTTGCAAGCATTTCATTTTTGTGAAACACCACACATAGTTTTTTTTTAAAAAAATCCCATGATACACAACAAGTATGGTATGACACAATTTTTTTAAAAATCCACTCTTATTAATTCAATCCCTTTTCCTTGATTGATTCATTTGATTAAAAAATTGCAAAATCACAAACATGTACATCGCCCTCATCTAGGGTTTTTCAACCATATAAAAAGTTAAGCAAGGAGCTCCATGGTTTGGGAGGGTTACGGTGTGATCACATCCAAACTAACTAACACCTCTTTCAATATATAAATGTCACATTGAAGAGCCTAAAATGATGAGTTCAAACCAATGTTGGTTGGCTATTTGATGAGTGGGAGTTTGCAATTTGGACAAGTACACATGGAATGAAGAATTTTGTTCTTTTGAACAAGTTTTACATACAAAGAGTTACCTTGACATTGTGGTTCTCAAGTTTCAAAACCAACCCTTATGCCTAAGGTGAACCAACACCTGCATTGCTACCTTCATGGTTTTTAGAAAGGCTTCATAGTGGCCACATTAAGCCCAAAAAATGCTAGATTTGAATTAGAGATTGCAATTTAGTCTAACCATGGGATATTTCTAATATTTAGAAATAATTTTAATGGATTTTGAGATTTACACCATGGTACCAACATGCATGAAGGGGGTATTATTTAGTGTTGGGTGGTAATTTGATTTTTGAAAGAACCATGGTTCTAGTTTTTGTAAATATCAAAATTTTAAAAAATTGAAGTTTTCAGGAAAAACAAATTTTAAGTTTATAAATAACATATTTGATTTCGATTTTTTTCAAAATTCATTCTTTTTGGTTCTTCATAGGATTGGTTATTTCAAAAGCCAAAATTACATTATTATATTGGATGGTTTTTATCTTAAACCTTGAAATTTAAAAATCATTGGCGATTTTAAATTGATTCTTTAACATAAAAGGTGCTATTAATTATTGCAGCAAGGAGCTTCAACAAAAAAAAATTCATGTATGACATATGATGATCACTTCTTTGTAACCTAAGGTGCCTCCAAGTTAACACCCAATTGACAATGGGTAGTAGTAGCAACAACAACATCAACAAATTTGCTTGCTTCACACTTTTTTTTTTTTTATAAGGCAAAATGCAATATCAAGATCAAATGTTTTAGTTCAAGTGGTTATTTCCAAGTTTCTTGAAATTGCCTATACAATACCTATACAAGTGGCAAGTTAAACCATGTATAAGAACATCCAACCCAAAGTCTTGGAGAAAAATTCAAATAGCCACATCAACTCATGATTGTTTATTAAATGTAGAAGAAAAATTAACCATTTGAAGTTTTCAATTTGCAATCTACATTGTTGTAAATTGGTCAATATACATGCAAGGGAAAGGATGTGTTTCATCTTTATTTGTGATCCAATAATTCTCAAAATTTGTCATGCAAGCAAACCCATCACACATAACATAGCTTCATGTTTCTTCCACCACTATAGAGAGCATTTGATGTCTTTAACATCGACATGAACCTTTTGAATTGCAAAATCTCTTGAGTGATGCGCTCCTTTGTTAATTCAATATTGGAATCCACCATTTAAAAGATGTCCAAGCTATACCTTACATCTATATCCATAGGACTAGATTGTGAATTAATAGGAGAGGCAAAAGATAATGGATGTAAGTGTTCATAACACTTTATCAACATTGGGACCTTTTATCATAATCCCACACAACTTCAATCCCCTCCTGAAGACCAATGAAAAAATACATAAAACAAAGATTTTTGTATTGTGGATCTAACATAAAACACAACATGTTATAAACCTTTCTAGGTTCAAACATTTGCAAGAATTGCACAAAAGGGAACAAGAGACAAATCACATGTTTTTTGATATTCACACTCAGTTTTGAAATTTAACATCATAACCACTAACCATGTCATCATCCACTATGCTTTCTAATTCATTGAATGATCCATCCACCGAATGGCAATGTCTTTTTGAAACTTCAAAACCATAGTATTTTGTTGCATGCAAAACATTGTTAAGCAACCAATGTCCATGTGTTTGGTTTAAAATACACATGGATACTAAAAAGAGGTTGTACACAACTATTTGCGCAACTTGCCATGCTAATGGTGGAAGAATTCAACTAGCAACATGAGGCCCTTTTTGATGGCTATAACAAACATAATTACTTATTGATACAACAATGCATCTTGAAACATCATTATTTTACTAGTGAACATGTAACAATAACATTTTTTTTTTCTACCAAATTTTGAACAACAAAAGAAATTGAAGCCTAAATTAGGAACTTGCAAGTGTTTTTGGACATATTTCAATGAACATCCTAGAGCTTGGAACTACATAGTTAAGTAACACATTCAATTTCCTTAGTTAGACATAATTGCAATTACATCACATATAGTGATTTCATCTCAAAGTAATTTCATTTCATAATAACTTAAAGCAACTCAACAAAGATTGTTGTCAACAACATAATATTCCCCCATTGTAGAAAATAAGTGACCAATATTGTTGGGATAATGTGTGAATTCAAAGAGTCATGTGGGATAGAAGATGTTGGAGCACATGCAACAAGCATATTTTATTATTACCCATTTGAAAGAGAACCCCAAATAGGCCTTAAGGTTGATGGGTAAGGTCAACTTTCACAATAAAGAGTTCATGTGCATTATTGAACTTCCCTTTTGATTGAAAGATTCATTAGAAGCAAAGACAATACATCACACCTTTTTTTACTAAAAGTGTATACAAAAATTAGAATTTCACATACCTTAATCAATGACTTTGCATGTGGGATTTCCTCATTAGAAATAATTACATCACATCCCTGTTCCTTAGTTTTGTAAGTTGTTAATATAAATCAAAACCTCACACTTCATTTCCTCTTAAGCTTCCTCACTCTAACAAGTTTGATTCACAACTATTTAAAATTATCTATCATAGTTTGAAATGAAAGACTTTTTTATTGACATTTCTACTATCAAATAATTATACAATTTTTTGAGAAATTATTTAGTTTACAATTACCAGAAAGGGACATTCATAATTGGGGAACTACTTTTTGGACATAAGACCCAAGGACTTTGTTTTTGTTATCTTCCAAATACAAAATCTACATAGAATAAATTTAAATGTAAAATATTGGATAGTTCAAATTATGCTAATTTTCATGGTGGTGGTGATTTTTCACATGCATATGTAATTATGCATCAATATTGTGGTAAAAACCCAAAAACTCAAAATATGAATACATAAACTTTTATAAACAATTTGACATGTTTTCTTATATAATTATTTTTTACAAATGTTGCTGACATTCAGGGCCACGAAATCTAAGCCTAATGAATACAAAAAATCAACCAAATGGCAAAAAATGAGTCATAATCCTTGAAACCTTTTTGGAATGGATTTTGTAACCTTCAAAATTCTTGTAGCATATACCTATAATCAAATGCACTATATGAACATTATCAAATATAGATGTATGCATTATTTATCCATGAAAGAAAATTGAAGACAATTTCATTATTTAATACATTTTTTTTTGTTCTTTGAAAATGAAAATGTAGTTAACACAAGGATTCAAATTATTTAAAAATACTCGAAAATACATATATATTGTATTCAATCTATGAAATAGATTACATACAACTTTTCAACAAATGTTTTGATTTACTCCTAGTCTCTAGCTCTTATTGGTCTTAGTCCAATTCTTCTTACTTTTGGTCTACAGTTACTTTTGCTCCTAGTTCATAGCTTTTCTTGCTCTTGGTTCGAAACTCCTCTTATTGTTGGTCTACAACTCCTCTTGGTCTTAGTTGGTAGCTCCTCTTATTCCTAGTTGGTAGTTTTTCTTAGTAAGCAAATCCTCTTTCTTTTGGGTTGTAGCTCCTCTTGTTCCTAGTTTCTAACTTTTCTTGGTCATGGTCGAGCTCATTTTACTCTTGGTCTACAACTATTTTTGCTCATGGTTGGAGCTCCTTTTGTTCCTAGTTCATAGCTTCTTTTGCTCCTGGTCGACAACTCCTTTTGTTCTTGGTGGTAGCTCCTCTCAAACTCTTAGTTCGCAACTCCTCTTGCTCTTGGTCTATAGCTCCTCTTGCTCTTGGTTAGCAACTCCTCTTGCTCCTAGTCTCTAGCTCTTTTTGGTCATGGTCTAACTTTTCTTACTCTTGGTCTACAACTTTTATTGTTTTTGGTTAGAGCTCCTTTTGCTCTTGGTTCATAGCTCCCCTTGCTCTTGGTCTACAACTTTTTTTACTCCTAGTCCAACTCCTCTTGCTCTTAGTTCATAGCTCTTTTTGTTTTTACTTATAACTTGTTAACTCCTCTTGTTGTTGGTATGTAGTTTTTGTTGCTTCTAGTCATAGCTCCTTTTGCTCCTAGTCATTAGCTCCTTTAGCTTTTGGTCATGTAACTCTTATAAGTTCCTTTCCCTCAGAGCTTTGGCTCCCCCCACTCCCTTTCCCCCATCCCCTACCCCTTTTGATATACTTAGGCAAATGTAGCACTTGCCATGTAATGTTTGTAGATGTGTGGGTCGTTGTTACATGTCTTGGTTGATTTGGTGCTACATTGGCTATTGCAATGGTTGATGATGCAGTCGATGTTACATTGGTTGCTACAACATTCATTGTTTCACTTGGCACTGAATCATTTTGTTGCATTCATGATCTTGTTGTTACTCTTGCTTATTGTTGATTAATACTCATGATCCCCAAATTAAGTGTTGTTTCACCTATGTGGAAGCTTGTAATGATAGTTGTTTGGATGTTCTAACACAATCGTTCTCTAGCCGCTCTTATTGTTGCATGCGACCATTATTCATCAAAGGTGGCTTTGGCTTACCTCTTAGCCTTTTGCAAGGTTGTTCATTCTGTCAAGGTTATGGTACTAGTTGTAGGGGACCACTATGCATCAAAGGTGGCTTTGGCTTGCCTCTTAACCTTTCATAGGGCTGCATGTTTTTGCTGAGGTTGGGGTATTAGTTGCCTTCCTCAACCTATCATCCTTTTTCTTGCTTCCTTTTTGTTTTTTTGGCTTCACTAGTAGTTGTTTTGTCCATGGTTTTTTTCTTCAAGCTAACAAGATCTCCTTAAAAATGACAACATGTGATTGAGAGTAGTCTAGAAACAATTCCCTACCTTTGGTCTATTTTGCAAGTAAATGTGTCAATGATAGTAAATTGTGAATCCTCATTGATTCTTGTGTTAAGATAAGCAGCTCCTACTCCTCTTGATGTCCAAGCTCATGAAACTCAATTGCCTCCTAGTTAGCTTTAGTGCATGTTGCTTCATGTTCTTGACTTCAAGGGTAGAGAGGCACCCAACTAGTACATGTGCACTAGAACAATAATCCAAACATGCCTTTGTGTTCAATTGAACTCTAAAACACCCATATAAATAGAGGCTTCTTGCTATTGGCTGCATTAAGTGGCTTGTAATTCTAGACCTAATGAAACCCTAAAACATAACCCTTAAAATCTCCCACCATTCAAATTTATTTTCTTTTGCACATGACTCCCACCCGTAGCACCACTCCAAAAAAAAACACTTGGTGAACTTCTCCTCTTATCTTAGTACACAGCTGAAAAAAAATAATTCTCCCAATGCCTCTATCCCAAGTTTGGGATAAGCTCAATAAACTTGGTAACCCTTAATATCTCTGATTTCCCCCCTCTTTTCAAAATGGCCATGTCCTACAAACCGCTTGATAATATTTAATTACACATTTTTTTTATTACATAGGAACTATTTAGATATATTTAGTGCTAATACTATTCCAATAGTTCAAGCTATTAAAAAGTGTATTGGAATTCTGATTTATCTTTAATGTGTGTAAAAAACCAAAATTCAAAGAAATATTGTTCAAATTTGAAGAAAAAAGTTTCAATCTTAAATTTGGTTAGAAGTAAAAGTTTCGATAATTTTTCACGTTTTTTAGATTTGAAAATAGACTTCAACACCAAAACATCCAGTTTTATTTATACTATTATTTTTATATAATAAAATATTCTCTAGAATTATCCATCTTTGTCAAATACTTGGAAATCATTACTGTAGTTTTCTTATAAAAAATTATGTTCTATCACCAATGGCATTTTAGACACAAATTTTGGTTTAGCATTATTTTCCAGGGATTTTTTTTAAAAAATAATTTTTTGAGCTTAAACATTTCATTTTTTAGATATATTTATTATGGTTTTTTTTGCTACAATACCTGCATGTTACAATATCCAATTTTTTTGAAATAACAAGATGATTAAATTAACAATAACACCACTTTTTTTTTTGACAGCATAATTGATTTTTATACTAAGGTTTTCTGATTGTGCACAATTGATGTGCATAGTGTACGTGCCAAATAAGATCACAAAAATGTAAAATTGTTTTGGTAAAGCATTTTGACAACAAAATCGGTGTTGTGTGAGTAAAATACCATTTTCACAATCCAATTGCACATCTTGGGTTCATTTTTTCAATTTTTTGGAATCAAATATGATTGTTCTGGATTTTTAAAAGCCTTTTAAACTTAGTGTCCAAGATTAAAGGTAAAGGAAAATGATGAAAAAAATATTGTAGTGCCTTTTTCAGCTTTGGCATTGGGGTGCTGAATAATTATTTTATTTTTAAAATTTTCATTTTGGGCAGCAAAAAAGAAAATTTATGAAATTTCGACAATAAATATAGACAAACTTCTAACATGTTGAGACTTTTTATAACATTTTTTACTACTTATTTTTTGCAAAAAAATGGGGAAATTTAATGTTCTACCAACTATAGGATAGAAAAATGTTGTCAATTGTTGGATACTTGCTTTGCAATGGTGGACTGGCCTAGCAAAAAAACTCCCACACTTCCACCAATTTCATAAAAAAAATAAAAATTCCATGGGAGCATATAAAATTGGGGGAGCTCCCCTGGCATAATGCACTAGGGTTCTTCTGCTGGGGGAGATCTCTCAAAATACACATAGAAATAAAAAGGGAGTTGTTTATGTTTTTTTTTGCGTTTCCTTGTAATATTCTTCAATTTTGACATTAGAAACAAATCATTTGTAGAAATTTTGGCATTTACAAAATTTTAATTATTGCCGAACTTGAAAAGATATTACAATATATTCTTTCCTTATACAAACTGTACCTTATGGGCCATACACACAATTTTTTCCCCCTTAGGCATAATCATATTCCTCCAACCCCATATATTTGTGTATATATTTTCTACTCTAATATCATAACCTTTTGTATGTATACAAACAGGGTTTAAAAAGCAAGAACAATTTATGGATGAACCTTAACTGAGTTAATATTTGGTTTCACCTTGGTAACTAATGCTATAAGAAATAGGTCTATATATAATTAGATAGGTAGGAAAATAGGCAACTGCTAGTTAAGTAGATGGTTTATATATAGGCAAGGGCTTGTTTTTATTATCTACCTACTAAGAACCAGCTTTGTGAGTTGTTGGTGGGTAGGTAGTAAAAAAAAGCAACTGAGCTAACCACCATGGTTAGCTAGGGAGCTGGAAGCTAATAGAAAACTGTTTCCTTGAACACTTAGCATCCATCCTTCATGGTGCACACTGGTGGGTGCTGGTTCACTGTGGTGGCCCAAAAAACCCTATTCAAAATCACAATTGAGGTTCAATCAAATTTAAGAAAATTAGGGTTTTCTTTAGGGTTAGGAACTGGGTAACCTCAGAGAACACCACCAGTACTCTAGACCCCATTTCTTTGAAAACTCAGTCACTTGGGTTTTAAAAAAATTTGAGAATGACTCCCTATCAGTTTTTATAAGGTTGTACTTTGTTGGCCGTGCCTACCAATTCAAGGGGATATTGTGTTTAGATTTCATTATAGAGCATAGTAGCTTAATGGATTTTGGCCCCTAGGTAAGTACCTAGTAGGTCTATTTTTATATGAGGGTTTTTGAAAGATGATGTTTTGGCTTGTGTTGAAACTTGAGATTAGTTATAGAGTTATGATATCTTGAAGGATTTTTGGTTTCTGTTAAGAGGATTTTTTGAAAGATTATAATAGTTTTGCATCGGTGAAATATTTGAGTTTACATAATTCTTCTTTTGCCTTCTTAAGATACTTTTTTTTATTGTTAATGGCAAAGGCCACAGTGTGAGACACCCCTTGTTGTCTAACCAAAGATAGCTTTGATGTTCAGAGCCCCTGATTTTGGCAGAGTGCATGAAGCTCTGCTGTTGCTGCTATCTACCACACATTTCAATTTTGGCAGCAGCTTGAATCTGCATAAACAAACAAACAAACAAAACACAAAACAGAGTTGCTCATCAACAGGCCGGAAATATTCAAGTCTGGTCCCACTTGAATCTGTAGCATGCATATCTGCTCCGTGATTCCAGAATCCTGGATTCCAAAAACAGATTCCATCAATGTAAAGAGTCAATTTAATGCTTGACCAGAAGTCAATTATTCCTCTTCTTGGGTGACTCCACTAGGGATGGATCTGTGCAGACCCCATACTTAAAATATCATATGGAGAGAAAGAGAGAGTGAGAGAGAGAGTCTGACTCCCTCAGGTTCAGGATTCAGATTCAGGATTCAGGATCCAGGACCCATGATTCAGATTCCAGAAACAAAAACAACAAAATTGGGACTTGCCCAGTCTTGTGTCAATCTGAATTGGAGTAGGTAGCTGCACCTGATCTTCTCAGTGAGATATTCCAAATGAATGAAAGCAGAATGTTGGGTGACAGATTTTGCTTCCATCTTCCTCACCATAGGATTATGAGCTACATTAAGAAGGTCTGGCGTGGCAGACTATATCATTTTTTTGGCCATGTTATGTAACATAATCTTCTAGTGATGCAAATGTGACTGTTAAACATGATTCTTTTGTAAAATTGTTGAATCTATCTGCCACCCTAGACTGTAATGTCATGGAATGGCCTTGCCCTTGACCGTTATGTTGGGTGCGACACACATCACCTGGCTCGCCCTAACAGGCTTGCCTAGCACCTTACCCAACGTAATGGGCAGGGGCTTGACTGTTCCATAGTACTTAGATGCTTGTTGCCTTCTTCATCATTTTGTATTTTCACCTTGAATACTGCTGCCTCCTGAAATGTCCATACAAATCAGCAAGCAGTAAGAAAATACCTGAGTTGAAAAAGACACAAATTGTATCTTCAAAATTCAAAGAAAAGTGGAATGTGGAAATGTGCAATTGAGGACTGCAAAATGTGGAACATGTGGGGTGCGCAATGAGGAATGTGGGATGTGCAATGTGGAATGTGCAATGAGAAATGTGAAATGTGTGGAATGTGGAATGTGGAATGAGGAATATAGAGTGTGAAAATGTGGAATGTAGATCTCTTATTCAAAGAAATGAGAAATGCAGAATTTTCTCAATCACTCTGAAGAAAATCATTTGCAGCTGACATTAGAGCTTGCACAAAAGCATCTGGAGATAAGTGGGTTCATCACAGTGCTTACAGACACTCCAACTTGACTAAAACCACAATCCAGATTCATGGGCCTCCAGGGACATAGGATTGCAGGTCTAGACATTCTGCAGTTATTTTCAAAATATTTCTATTGATGAAAGAAATTGGATTTCAGCAAACATAAATTTGAAAATTTGAAAGTTTAAAGCAAAAAAATTAGAAATTCAATGAATCAGTTTTTGCAATGAATTGCTACAAAATTTGTGGTTCACTGGGAGACACCAAATGTGACAGCAGAATGCAACTTCAAACCTTGACAATTTGGCAAGTACATGTAAAATTTTGGTAAATTTTCATTGAGCCATGGTCTTGCTTTCATTTCACCACTATTACCTGCACTTAAATTTCTAATAGCACCAGCAAACTTTGAGACACAAAAAGCATAGACACAAATGGCTTGCAAAGAGAAATCTAATGTCACAGAAGGACAATTTTGTGTCAGTTTTGCTGCCTCTGTACATATTCTGAAAACATGATGATTGGTATTAATGTGATATGAAATGCAGCCAACTCATCTGCAGTAACAGGCTGCTTATGCAGTTCCAACTCTGCAGGAAGTTCATGAATTTGAAGCAACCTGACAACAATTTAAGCACTTTTTCTCCAGCTACATGGTTCACATTGGTGTGCCCATCCCTCAACTAATTGTTGGTTTGTTGGCTCAACTTTGTTGTCTAGTTTACCAGAATCAGAATTAGCCAATATCACCCTTGAATGTGCTGTAACATGAGTATGCACCATGTGCAGTGGCAACAACTCTTTGATGCTTGAGAATGAATTAGAGAGCTGGCTATATGTGTTTGCTCATCATCTTCTCCCTCCTCCTCATGATCAGTGGCTCGATGGCACAGATCCACCCTGGAACACAAGAAGTTAGAATATCTGATCTTGAAACACCAACACCAGTTCATATTCACCAAGTGCTGTGAAATCCACACACACAAAAGATGAATGTATACTCCAAGAGAGAATGGGTAATTTCCATTGGAGGCAGAGAAGCAGAGAAAGTACCAAATGAAAGAAAGTAGAAGATATATATATATATATATATATATAGTCAAGAAGCAAAGCAATGTCAGGTGCTACTGCATACTCCATGGACTGGAACATGGTCCACAATCACTCACTGTCACTTGAAGAGTACACATAGTTGCCGAACATTTGGTGTCAACCTAGGTGCTTAGAGCAACTCCACCAATGCTCAGTATGTGATCCTGCAAATTAAAATTGGATGAAGAAAAGTCAAAACATGCTGGGTTGGCTCAGCAAAATAGTTTTGGTGCAGCATTTTTGCACAATATGCTGAGGTTCGTAAAAGGCACAGCAAAACCTAACATGTGCCAAGCGAAGAGTGTAATAAATAGGATCTGACTGCTGCTCCTTGTTTCTGATTGGTCAATCATAATGATTGGTCCATGTAGTTTGCTATTTAGTAATTGTCTCTCCCACCTATTTGCAGTCCCAGTTTTAGGTTTTATTGGTGGGGCTGGAAAAAGGTAAAATATTTAAACTTGGATATGAGAAATATTTTTGCAGGGTCACATGGTGAGCACCATTGGTGGTCCTCTTACTGCCATCATAAGTACAAACTCCGCCATGGAATTTTTCAAGATAATTATCCTATGTGTGATCTTGACAAAATCAAAACAGACACAACAAAGAATGAGTGCAGTCCTAACCTTGTACATGCTCATATCACTCAAAGGATCAAAAGACCATTCACCTTCATCATGAAATGGCTGGACATTGTACTAAATAGAACATGTGTTACAATCTGATATAGCAGCAGGTGGCCTGGCAAGGACATACATTATTATACTTGTGCCTGACTTGGGTTTTGCTTCTAATTCTTACAGGTTGCAATAGAAAGTCAAAGAAAACACACAAAAGAAACTATGAATTTTCAAAAACAGCCATTGAGGACTGACCTTAGGACGAAGGAAACCATGTACATCAATATAAGATAGATGAGACCATATCTAAGATCATGAATCCCCAAAGACTTGACCAGCACTTGCATGCAGGTATTTGAAGCTGGAATTAAGTGTGCATTCTCCGCAACGTCAATTGCATTTACAGATTCTGAAGCTGGTAACATAAATGTACATGCATTCTAGATGCCAATTTGCATTTTCACCTATCTGGGAGTCAGGACCTGGTGGAGAGTGGGAAACCCTTGATTCCACTGGCAACAGACTACTAGAACAATTTCAAAACCTTATATTCATCACCAACTTCATCAAATTCAGTGCAGTCAGTTTCCTCTTCTCACAGCAAGCTCTTGTAGAGAACATGCATATTGAGAGCACTAACCATGTAGCTGAAAGAGTTACGCAGAACCTACATATACATGGCCTGCAACTACAAACTGGTAAAAACAATGTAATCCATAGTCACCTCATGGTATGCATGATTCAAAGCTAAAACCTACCAAACTTTGATCAAAATATAAACCTTCATTATGTACATCTGGAAGCTCAAGCTGCTAAGCACACATTCTCCAACTTTTAACATCTTGCAGCTCAGTCCAGCAGCAACACTACCTGTAGTACCTTCGGCAGCTTCAATACATGTCTATTGAATAATTAATTAATTTTGAAATGTTCATTTTGACAAATCACACCGTCATTTAGGATTTTTCATTTATAAAAATATTTTTCATTTTGAAATAAAGAGGTTTTGCATTTTAACAGATACATGCATGTGTTTTAATGATGGTGTCACAAAGGAGGTTGGGAGAGTGAGGGAGAAGGGGTTTTGGGCAACAAAATAGCAGTTTAGATGTCTTGCAAAAGTTTGAGATGATTCCGTTTTTCCACAAGGCTTGAGTGGCAAACTTTCCATCAAGCTCTGTTGAAAATGTGAGGCCACACATTCCATTACAATTGCTTATGTATGACAGACAAGGCCTTCCTCTCTTCTTTCCAAGAAGGATTTCAACGGTTTGTAATTGTGAACCAACTTTAAGGTATAAACAAACATAACGAAATAGGCAAATGCATGCACACACAGAGACTCTGAAAGAGAAAGTTTGGACGTGGTAATTTAAAATGTTAGAGTTTTTTTTTATGTACTGTTGTGTTGCAATCGACTCTGTTACACTTGTGGGGGGAAATTGAGTTCAATTGGCCTAACAGAAACAAATAGTAAGAAGCAATCATTGAAGTCAAACAAATATGGTTAAAAATGCAAAACGGATACAAGAAACATGTTGCATTTTTAGTGCACTTCTGGTGAAGTTGTACTGGCAGCAAGATGGGGGAAACTTTTCATTCATGGGTCAAAGATATATGGAAATGGTAGTAGAAGTACCAAATTCAACAATTTGTAGTTAGACAACAAATTTGTTAGACCTCTGCATAAAGGATGAAGCATGCACTGCTAAAGATAAAGGGATTATGTTATACTAACTCATGTTGTTCCTATAGTTGTTGCGTAAAGGATGAATCAGTTGTGTATCAAGCCACTATGTGATCTTTTCACATGCACAGATCCAAGAATTGTTATTGTGTTTTTGGAAGGTTTTGATAATTCATTGAAGGTTGGACAGGCTAAGAAAGACCTTGAGTAATAAAAGTGGCATCAACTTCTATGCATGCTATATTGATGAAGCGGAAGGTATAGAAAAGATTGAAAACATGCAAACCCATGACAATAACGAGATTTATAAGAAGGAAGTGAAAATCCTAGAAACATGTTGGCTAGAGGAGGATGAAGATCGAATTGTGACCTTTGTTGGAAATGAACAACAAGGCAATTTCAATTTTGGCAATAACCAACCCTTTGTTCCGTCTAATGGCTTCAACTTTGACTAAAATATGACTCCACTATTGTTTTCATATGTAATTGTTTTTTAAATTAGTTGTAAAACATGTAGTTATTAGTTGGAAATCTTTTCATGTCTAGGGGCAAGATGTTTCAATTAACTAATTTATTCAAGTAGAATATGATTACATGTTTCTTCATCTAAAAAATCATGTATTTTGGAATGACTTCATTAATGTATGATTTTTCATTTTTGTAGGTTTGAAGTACATGTTGGTGCTCCATATCAATTGGTTTTGGGGATAGGGGCAAATGTAATCAAGGCCAGCTCTTGATATTATATTTTCATAGTTGTGATTTCACATGTTGATTAGTGACAAAAAACTTCAGAGTAGTGGTCACCCAAGGGTGACAACCATGGAGGCTTGGTTCATTCCATATCATTGTCTAACACAATTAATAAGTGCAAAACAATTACAACTTTAGACTCAAAAAGGTTTGGAATCTACTTGGTAGTTGAGGGTTTGATGCAGCCTTCAACTTAACTTCTTGAAGACTTGTTTTCTGTGGTCAATTAAGCATGTGAAGGCATGTTCTAGAAGTTAAGCAAGCCAAAGGTGTTAAAACAATGGGACAACCATTTAAATACTACCCACTGCAACCCCAAGTTGGCTAAAGCAATGAACAAGGGGGGAACGTTGTTGGAACAAATAATTAATTATATCAATTTTCTTATTTTTGATGGACTAAACTATTTGGTCCATGTTTTCAATAGTTGCACATTACCCCTTGTTTATTAGTTCCTTAGTGGAATGATGGAAATGAGGATTGCATTACTATTAGTGTGATTGTTCTTGTTTAAAGTTATGTTAAGTACTAACAAATGAGTGCAAAAAGAATGATGTTATGGAGCTAACAAGACCTTTATAGCATAATTAAATCTTATTTACTGTTGGGGATAAGTCAAAGTTGTATTGAACACAACTTTGCATTGCATTTCAAAGAATAGTGTATTAACCACTTAAATAGTCTTAGTAATATGGATTCATCCTTGTTCACTAATATGGAAAACAAAAGATTTTAGGTGGAACTTGCCTTTTGGTCTTTTTGGACACAATTTATTGTTTTGAAGATTTAAGAATGTCTTGAACATAGTTTTGTGGAGTTCAAGACACAGTAGCTCAAAATCTTATACAATTCAAGATGTTAGATGTATCAAGTCCAAGTAGTTTTGTGTGCAATGTCAATCATCATGTGTGTCAATCTACAAATGTTATTGTAATTATAATTTTCGCTCCCATAATTTGACATGGAAACTATTCGTGATTGATTGTTTTAAAAGAATATAGAGGTAGAAGGTAGTGACAAAGGCTGACAAAAATAGAGGTTAACTTTGATCAAAACATATGATCGAATGTGCTAGCACCAATTGAATCATAATGGAGACTTACTTTTGCATCATAGCCACAATTTTTTTTTGGTGAATGGTAGTAGTTGGGTTTGTTAATCTACAAATTTCATTGCCAAAAATTGAAACATTTGGATTTATTGTTAATTAATTGATTCATGTAAAAGCAAAGCTAGAAGGTAGTGGCAAAGGCAATCAAACATAAAAACTGATTTGATCAAAACACATGACCAATAGGAAACAAGTGAGTCATGAACAAAGCATACTAATCCTTCCTATTTAATTTTTTAAAAAGCCTTTGCAAATGTATTGATTTGGTGTACCTATTTACAAACTTCATTGCTAAAAATTAACATGGGAATTATTCATGATTGATTATTTTAGGAAAATACAAAGGTGGAAGGGTAGTGGTAGAAGTCAACGAACATAGAGTTTAACTTTGACCAAAACACAAGACTAGATGTTCAGGCAACATAACAAATAACAACTATTAATCCTTTTTACCCACCATTTTTTTTCCACAAATGCAATAGTTGATTACTTGGGCAAAATTTCCATGGGCTAATTTCCATGGGCTTTTTACCATTCTAAAACACAACATACAAGAAAAGATATTAAAATAACAATAAAACCAAAAAAATAAATTACTCTTTCATAATTACTAGATTGAATTATAATGATTCCTTTTTGGGCTATAAAATGGTTCCTTGTTTGAATGTTACTTTGAATTACTAAAATAAGATGATGAAATTGCAAACATGTGCTTTAAATGATTTTGTTTTTCTAACAACTTTCCAAGCTTTCAAGAAGGGATGTGTAACCGACTTAAAACTCTACACCACGTCTTCTTATTTTTCTCCTTTGGTAAATTGCTAAAAATTAACAAGTAAATTTTGAAAATATACTAAATTTCACTTGGTATTTTTTCAAAAATTGAAAAACAATAAACTTACACATGAGTTTATAACATATTGCATTGCTTTGCATGATAGCTCAACTTTTTTTTTGCAATTATCCAATTTAGTTGCACACTACTATGAAACATAAATATTTTTAGTTTAAGACCCTATATATCTTTCTTTGTTGGATCCTATGACATTAGCTTGCCATAGACAATAGCTTTTATGTTATTGTTTTAAATTAGAAGCATGTTTGATCACATGCTTTTTCTTCTTTTGCTATAAATATAAATCCACATGTTTGTAGACAAATGTTTTTTTTGGATAAATCCACACATAAACTCATGTTCAAATTGCTATTGAATAGTTGTTATGTAATAGTGTTGGAATCCAATGTTTTCAACATTGAAAGTAGACAATTCACAATCTCCCCATTGGACACCATGTTTTTCCAATTAAGCAACAATAGTCTATTTATTCAATAAGCCCTCTTTCATCACCAAAAGTTCCTTCTTTTTGAAAAATACAAATTTTTGGCACCTAATAATAAGAACATCACATATTCCATATTAAATTATTTACACACATTGTTGAATATGATAAAACATTAATAAAGGGCTTGGGAGGGTGGGGTGGGATTTCCCATTAAAACTTCAATATATACCATATTATTCCATGAAGATACATTCTAGAGATACCATACTATTGGGCCAACTTAACACATGTCTTCCAAATGATTATTAATTAATTAATTAATTATGAAAATTCCATGTTGAAAATACAATATTTCAAAATATATTCAATGATTCTTCAATTTCTTTTTTGGGTGAAAATTTCAAAAAACATTCAAATGATATAATTACTATTAAAAGGTTGGTACTATGGTACATACTTTTAGTTTTTGACAAAGTGTGAACATTTTTCCACATCAATATATCGACTCCAATTTCAAGACCTAAATTAAATGAAGTAAATAAATATTTAACCATAAGTTTTAATAACATTCATAATTTAGTCAATTTGGGATGATTTAAAAGAGTTTCAAAAAGTTAACACATCAACTCCAAGTTATTCCTCAAATTCACAACTTCACATTAGACACGATGTACCCTTTGTGTGATAACATTCAAAAACCCTCTCTAGTCCCCAAGGTTCTTCCTAGTGTTTGTCCCCATGTTTATTTCATGAAACCAATGTTAGTTTTTCAATTCTAAATCCTCCCCCCTCTCCCCATGCCCCCTTAAAAATCAAAACCAATAAATATTGATAAAATCATTTGAACAACAACCAAACAATGGTTCTTTCCTTCATAAAAATAATTTCAAGGTTCATCCTATTATTAAATGAGTTAGTTTGTATTTTTTTTAGATTTTGTTTTGTCATGTTGAACACCCCTAGTGCTCTTGATACTATCAAAAAGCCCTCAATGAATAGGGGTCAACAAAGGTGATTATGTAATGTTTGGAATTATGGTGTGAGAATTATTGAATACTAAATAAAATTTTCAATGAAAATTGAATAAAATCAAAACTTTAAAAATTTAGGGAAATTATAGCATAGTTTTGGCACTATTGGAAAGCCCTCAATAGTAAAATTGCATAGAGGTGATTTCAATCATCAATCCAAAATGATCAATAAACACAACGACCCAACATTATTACCATGTTCCCTTTTGGAATCAATATTCCTGAAATGCCAAATAGACCAATCAATATATCACTACAAATGCATATAAAACACCACATTAATTAGATGACACACAATACAAATTTTCAAAATATCATTTGTTCCCATTTTTTGTTTTCAATGTAATACAATGAAAATAAATATGTCTTAGAGTTAAATTAACCATGTTTAGATCATCAAACCTGAACAAAAGATAATTACAATCAACACATTATAAGGAAATTATAAAAAAATCCACATGACATAAATGGCAACACAAATGTAAATAGTTTATTACACCATATAAAAGTATCTAACAAATATGTTATGGCTTTTAAAAATAGTCGCATGTCACAAAGAGATCAAAATTCAATATGATAAATTTCATGGGAATATCAAGTTTATTTTTTACTTTAAATTTTGTATTTTTTCATCATCCTTTAATTTTTGTATCAATTGGAAAAGACATAGATCTTAACATGTTCTATGACAATAACATGTTAAATAAATATGAATGATGTAAATGAGCAATCATAAATCCTAAGGTTAAACAATTTTCATACACATTATTATTATGTTATTTTCAAATGCATAATACAAGCAAAAAAATATTAAAATTTTATTAATGAAATACGTGTGTGTTTGGTCAAATTAAAGCTCATTATGGTTGTTACAAAACAACAAAAAATGGTAGCTTATACATATAGACACTTTTGTGATTCAGTAATTCCCCATATCCCCAACACATTGATTCAAACATTACGTGATAATGAAAGCTTTCAAGAAAACACATGATCAATTATTTGAATAGGTGATCATAACATGAAACATTGACAACTATAAATCATCCAATCTATTGATGCAAGATAATAATAATAAACATGATGATCACATACACCCATGGTCTACAAGACCCCCTAACACCAATGAAAAAAAAATTCATGAAATATTTGACAAAGATATATGCAAATTAATGAATGTGCAATCACCATATATGTGTTTTTGCATGTTACAAATTGGACGTTGATATTTCAAAGAAACTTTGTAAGTACAAAATTTCTCAAACCTTAATCAATAAAACCCATTTTGACAATGACGCCTGATTATTGCACATTTTAAAATAATAATAATAAATAATGCAAATCCAAGGATATTATTAGCATCCAAATGTAATCATGATCTAAAATTTATAACAATTTTTAGTAAACATAATAATCATTGATTACATCACAAAAACATCAATTTATACTACACAAATGTATTCCCTTTTACAAACTGCAATGCAAAAAATTGAAACAATTAACAATGACATAAACTTACATGATTTGATCAACAAAAATTATTGTGTACTAATATGATGTTGAAATACAATTGAAAACCAACAAGAAATCTTAGTCACAAAAGTAATCAATTATTTGTTAAATTTATTAAATTGCATCATTGATTACATGATTTCATATACATACCATGGTATAGTTTAACATGGGTAAATGGACATGAAATCAAAGAAATCAACCAAAATAAAAACAACAATTTCATAAATGAAAAATTTGAAACATTTACAATTTATAAAAATTTATAAAATTTAGAATACATATTACATTATTTTCAAACTAATTATCAAGAAAAGACCCTTTTTAAAAAATATTTTCCATATGAATTTTCTAGCACAACAAATAAGATCAACAATATTCGTAATCATTTGATTTCATCATGATCACCTTCAATATAAAACACATAGTATATGTGAACATAAAATACTTAAAATATCAGTCGTTCAAAGTTATACAATACCATCACAAAAAAATGATTTATAAAATGATTTTTGAACAATTTTTATTTTATTTTCTTCATGGAGAACTTCGTTTAATATCAAAAAGAGTTTTTTTATGTCATGGTAAACAACATTGAATGAATCATTTTTGAAAATTTCAAACTCCAAAAAATAGATAATTAAGAATGTCAACAATTTACATGAATGTGAAGAATCAAGAAATGCAAACAAATTGCTTAGAACTTCAATTTAAAATGAGTATAATGAAAATGAATAGCCAATAATCAATAACAAATCCCCTTTATTCAAAACAAGTCAAAAACATGATACATGAAGAAATTGACAAAATTACAATACAATATAATACCACACAATAAGAACAAAAAAATGAACAACTTGAAATCAAATATTTATTATGTAACACAAGTAGTAAAAAATATATAATAAAAATAACAAAAAAATTTGAATCAATGGAAAAAAAAATTAAATGTGAAAAAAAATTAAATAGATGACATGAATATGATAACTTGTGAACCTTAAAATAACACAAAAGAAAGGAGCTGTATATTAAGTAATTTACAAAATCAAATACTTAATATGTCAACATTAAATATTATGCATCTATATATAAATAAAAACCACACACATGTAGATCACAATTCACAACAACCTAAATTATGACATGTACCCACAATCGAAATAAATTAATCAAGTAATTCATGTACAAATAAAAAATATATATTTATTAAGATATTTATTCACCGACGTCTATTAAAAGACTCATAAAAGATAAATATAAATTAAATTAAGATTTTACATTTGAAAGGTTCACACAAATGAATTCCATTAAACAAATATTACAACACATAAGAAGTGTTACATGAATAGGAAAAACATAAGTCATCAAAACCATCCAAGATTTCTTTATGAAAATGAATAATGAACAAAAACTTTGTATTGCAACATATATCATAAATGCAACATTGTTAGTGGGTGGAACAACTATACATTCATTATTGGGCTTATCCATTGACAAACATGCCCTTGTTAATAAATCAAACTCAATAGTTGATATTTGGCCAACTATTGGATTCATAATTATTAATGAAATTTCAATGTTAAATTACAACATGTTTGCTACAATGCATTTGAAATTTCAAAATTGAAATCCAATATATTACCATTTGGTGAAATGAACACAATGTTGATGGGTGATTTTTTACAATTTTCATCTATCACTAATACACTATTGTATTCAACAAATATCCAAGCAACCTTTGTATTCACAAAAAAAACTCAAAAAAAAAGTTCATGGGAAAATTACATTTGTCATGATACATAATATTTGAAAAATGTGACAAAATGAAGATGTCTTATATGCATCTATTTTAGAAATTTTCAAAACTAACAAACAAATTATGTATTTAAATTATTCAAAACATAATTTTAAAATTTTAAAAATAATTTTATTTGAAGCTCCATGGAGGATGGCAACCTTCATGTAGTTCCTTGAAATGAACTACACAATGCCATCAACCATTATATGATAAAATGAATTCAAAAACATCAAAATAAAAAATGTTATACAATTTTAGCTACTAAAATTTATTTTCAAAAATTAATACATGGTGACATCCAATACATTATATGGCAAACAATGCCAACCTATAAAACTCAAAATTTAAAACCATTCATAAAGATTTGTAAAGGAATGAAAGTCATAATCATTGAAAACCTATATTCAAAAATAAGAATTGTTAATGGGACAATTGGTTATGTCCAAAATATTTCACTCACAAAATCACATTGGATTCAACATGACTATTTAATGGACCCACCCATTAACATTCTTATTGATTTAATGAATTCATTAAAAAACACAAACATTACAAGACATAAACCTCAAAGGTTTACTTAAGAATATCATACCAATAGCACCCATAATTAGAAATTTCCAATATTATCATCCAATATAATGATCAAACACTTCCAAAACTTTTAATATTAATCATTATCAACTAACACTTATTCTAACTTTTTGTTTGACTACTTTAAAGCTCAAGGACAAACATTTGAACATTTGGTGATAGACCTTTGTCAACCACCTGAAAATGTGCAACTAAATACGCACAACATATATGTGAGATTATCATGTTTACATCCATTAAATGAGTTTGTGATTTTATGAGATATCATAATCCAAGACATACACAAAGGCTAATTTTAAAAAAGGATTATTATAAATGACAACACATGTTGTGAGATTAAACATTGAAAAAACCATTATTCGCAAATGTCATAAGGAAAAGAAATAGATGCAACATGAACAGTGTAAAACTAAAAATGACAACATTATTGAAATAAATGATGATATAGACAATGTTGGGAATAATGATGATGTCATGCATTATTGGCACGAAGAATTTCAGTTAATAAAGAAGATGAAAACACACTTTTTAATCCAAATGGATGGTTGAATGACCAATATTTGGGAACAACTATGCAAACATTATATTAAAAAAAATTACAATCTATAAGATATGAACAACACACTTATGCAATCATGGGAATAATTTTTAAAATCATAAAAAAATCCCTTCAACATATTCTCATCAATAGTAATCATTGAATTTTGGTCAAAATATACACTTCCACACCTAAATCACATTGTACAATATATGATTTTAAAATGCCATCAACAAAAACATTGCCCAATGACATTGTACAATTATTTAAAAATTTGAAAAATGTTGAAAAAATATTCAAATGTCATGCAACAAATAAATAGTTCATCATATGGTCTTTTTACAATAACATATGCAACAAATATAACAATTGGGATTGACCCAAAAAATCCAAGTATATTTTATCACAAATGTGATTACATTTTCAAAACAATAAAAATATTTCTCTTTTCCCAGAATACCCAAACCAAAACACTAACATTAATCTTACCCGATTAACATCATTTTAACAATATTACATTAAAAAAGAAACACATTGGCTATACCAATAAAGTTACATATATGTTTATGATTTTTTCAAATTTTTTGAAAATCATGATTAAGTATCATAACAAAAAAATTTAAGTTAAAATTTATAAAATTAAATTAATTAAAAAAAAAAACCCCCCATGGTTATGGACCTTACAAATTGGCATGATAAGCCATGTGGGTTTGGTGAACTGACTAAATATAGCCAAATAACTACAATAAACAATACAAGTCAAAGGATTTATGTGATACTATAATTTCACCAATTTTTTTTTGTAAATGCCAAACTTTTATACATGGTTAAAATTGTTTAACCAAAAATATAAAAATTGTTGTCTTTCATATTTAACTTGTATGCACATTTAGTTAAATTTTTTTTGTGGATCATGAACACTTTGGCTACAACACAAAGAAAACCAAAAAAATACATTGTTGGTAAGTATTTTGATAATGAATTTGTAGTAAACAAGGAGTAAATTAAATTTTTAAAAAATCACAATTATGGTTAAATAAGAAATTGAAAACCAATGGAAAGGTCCACCCCACACTAGTAGGGATGTGTCCTTACTTCATTAAGAGTTTCACTAACCATTTAAATGAAATGATCATTAATTCACTAAGTTAAAAATCTAATGAATTCACCAAATTTCTTAGTGATTGATGAAAGGTTGGTAAGGACAAGCAAATTCACTAAGAATTAATCAAATAAAAAATTTACACATGGCATAAAAATATAAAGTTTTTTTTTGAATTTTTGTTTATATTTTATTTAATATTAATTCGAATTAATTTTTAAAATATTATTAATCAAAATATTATTTTTGTACATATGGTCAATATATGATGTCAATTATATGGTCAACATAAACCATTGACCACATGGAAATTTTACTAAGGTTTCAACCTTGGAGACTTCAAGGTGATAACCCATTGCCTTTGTTCTCCAACCACCTCATTTGATGTAAAACAAATGGGGTGATGATTGTATTTAATATGTTGTTTATTCCAATGTTGGGCAATTTTTCAAAATCAAGTGAAAATGTTTTTGTTTTCAAGCTAGTTTTCACCGGGAATCCCGTCAATTATCAAATTTTCTCACACACAAATTGAGAATCAAGTTTCTCAATTCTCATTAATCTGAAAATCGAACATCATGGGTTGATTTTCTTTGTTAAGAAAACTTGATACTTGGGTAGGGTATTGGGTTTAAACCCAAACCTAGTTCTCAAGCTTGCTATCCATAGGTCTAAGAACTATGATTTAAAATGTTATAAGAACACATTTTCAAGCTCTATAAATCATCTTTGAAATGTAAAGCCAAAGGAACAACAACAAAAAAAAAAAAAAAAAAACTTTTTTTTTTTTTTTAAATTTTTTTTTAATTTTTTTTTTTTTTTTTTTATTTTTTTTTTTTTTAT
>Ga0116227_10003817_pt1 | contig 33134 bp, 14 predicted proteins | sample S1TSphgellanicum_FD_89693 | JGI IMG/M metagenome (GOLD analysis project Ga0116227, IMG submission 89693) | Host-associated microbial communities from peat moss isolated from Minnesota, USA - S1T2_Fb - Sphagnum magellanicum MG | ecosystem: Host-associated > Plants > Peat moss > Unclassified... | reverse complement strand
TTTCTAAATTTTTTGTTTATAAAAAAACAAAAATCTACTTTTTTTTTTGGAAATGAATTTTAAAAAAAAATAAGTTTTTTTTTTTTTTTAAATTTTTAACAAGGTTTTTTTTTTTTTTTTTTTTTTTCCTTTGGATTTGTGATATAGTCACATTGGCAACCATCCACAAGAAGGATTAATTTCAGTGACGAGTAATCAGAAATGGTATATGGGGATTTTTTGGAATTCTTCGTATGGTCGCCCATGGACCATTCCAAAGACAATTTCACAAATAACTATCTCATTTTCATGCTTAATTTTTTTAATAATGATTTTTTATTAATTTGTTTAATAACTATCTACCACCTTTCCTAATAACTATCTCCATTTTATATCTATATCAATCACTCTTTCTCCTTATCCACCAACATAGCTATGAGAAAACAAATTAACATGCATCTTTTCATGTCCATGAAATGTATATTAATTAAAATTAATTTTAACATTGAAATAAATAATAATGAATTACTGAAAACCATAAGAAAAAAAAAAGTTGATTGTCATTGGTAGTGTGTAACTATGCAACACTCAAATTGTATAATACATCATTGAAAAGTCGTTTTCAAGAATTTTAACTTTGCTTTTGAATGATGAAAACCTATTAATCATCAATAAAACAAAGCACCCAAGAAAAGGAGAGAAAATGGCACAAGATGGAAGGACCCATGTCCTAGCAAACAAAGAATCTTCCAATGAAGGCAAATCACTATGAAATAGGAATAAATCAAATATTTAAACTTTTCAAACACAATAAGCATATCAAATAATGAGAGAAAAAAAGAACCTCAAAAAACATCTGGGCATAAAAACCTTCATCTATAGTAAACAACACATTTTTAAATAGAGATCACCCACGTTCTTTGCAATGCCATTAATAGTCTCGATTTATCTATAAAATGAACACAAAATCAAAATAGAGGACTTCCAATGCCTTTAGTTATCCACACCATGTTAAGACATCAATGAAAAAAAATCATCAATATACTCACGCAAACATCCAAAGATCTCTATAGTTAAAAGGAGAAGCATGTCCAGTATATATTGATCATAATAAAAATTATTTTAAACTTGAATCACATTTGTCACAATAACCACATGAGATAAAACTACCTATGAAACCAAATGTGTGCAAGTTGGGTAGCAATGATGACATCAAACAACGACCATCATCCATTAAAACTACACGTCACCCCACTCATGTGAAGACAAAGGATAAGTGATGAAAAAATATGGATGTACCCACATAAAACATGAAATTTTGCATCCTTTACAATAGACACAAAAATATTTCATATAACATCATGGGAAGTCGTTATTTTCTTCACATAACATCACGAAAAGCCATTATTTCTCACAATGGGCACAATAAAAAAAATGGATCCTTATAAGATTCAAAGATTGGTTAGAAATTGAATGCTCAAAAAAAGCATTAGTAAAAAAAAAAAGTAAAAAATACATGAATAAAAATATAAAGTGCAATATATTGATTGTTGGGTAAAAATTATAAGTTGATTATTTTTAAAATAGGGTACATTTTACTCAAATAATCAATTTAATTATAATATATGATATGTAATAATTTAAAATAATGAATTATAACTAATATAAAATGTTTTTAATATGTATTAGAAAATTAAATAATAAATAGACTGACTAAAAATAGGTTGGACAACTATTTAATACCCTCTACAAATAATTGTTTGACACAAGTAGATATACAACGGGGGAAAAGGTGAGAACCTTTCTCTATACATGGGATCCACCTTCCAAAACAATAGTTGTGACAATATTTCAAAGAAACCATGGGTTGTAGTGTGTTCATTCCTACACGAACACCAAAACAAGTGGATACCCAAATCATCAATGATATGTTCACACTAACAATGTGAAAAATGTGCAACTATAGGATGTGGCAAGCAAAGGTGGGCATGGAGCACTAAAGGGAAATGAGTCGAGGAAAAACAAAATCTAGGTGTGGTAGGACAAGGTCATAACCAAGCACCCACAATTGGAGATGCACAAGATTGGAAACATGTTTACATGATGTCCAAAGGAACATTTATTAGAAGTGTGGCAAACTCGTATTCATGCAAGTGGTTTGTCAAAAAGTTCATAAATAAGGATATGACATATTTTAAGTCTTTTTCAAAGGGGGGCAGGGGACTTGAGAATAATAAAAACCCGGGGCAATATAATTTGAATATTTTGAAATGCCAGTTGAAAAGAAAAAATGTTGATTTCAACATGTGCCACCTCATAAAAAAGAAAGAATAAGTTGATCGCTATAAACAAATGACAAGTGTATAAATAATTAAAGCCCAACACCCCAAGAAAGCAAGGGTAAAACGTCAAACCATTGAAGGAAAACCAAACCCCTTGAAAAAACGAGTAAAATGACTTGACAATAAGCCAAATGACACATTATAATGTTGAAAGATCTATGTTGTAAAATACTTGGAGACAAAAATATGATATGTAATAAATATCTTGGGCATTGGGCATAACAAAACAAAAGCATTGTGTAAAGCCTACTTGTGAATCTGTAATCATAGGGAAGCTAATTATAGTGTTGAGATCTTTTTGAAGTACTTTTGTGTCATAGGATTCCACAAATGACATAAAACCCACTAGTGCACTTAAAACATGAAAACATTTGTCTGTAAAAAAACATGGAGGAAATAATATGAATGGGTATAATCTTTGTGGAAACCAAATTACACATTATGCTTGTAGAATGGAAAATCCTAATGTTGTAAACTTTGCCTATGATCATAAAAGGCAAATACTACATCTAAAATAAAATCAACAATATGCATAACATTAGCGAATGAAGGAAAAACACAAGTAGGTGGGTTGTTGTGGTAGGATAATGAATGTGAAGATTTGTGAAGGTGAACAAGTTTTCGCCCAAAAGATTCATGTGTCGTTTACCAAATTTGAACAAAATGATTATGAGATCCACATGTCAAGAAACCACAAATATAGTGGGGATGGGCACGCATAAAATCGTTGAACAAATGGGAAAAATTAATCCAAGCCACTAATAGAAAAATGAAATTTGTAAAAAATGGTTATTTATGATATGGAATTGAAGGTATTACAAACATCCACCTATAATACCACCCAATTTAGATGCAAATCCAACATAACATGAACCCCATGGACCACCATTTCACATTTGCCCCACATTACCACATCAATCTGATGTGGATTTAAATGTTTTGCAAATGTATGCCTGAATTAAATGGCAAAACATGAGGGTGACTAGCTAATAGGTCACATTTCCAATCACAATGGGTTGACATCATCAATCTAATTTTTCAAAATTAATAATTGTGTTGTTGCAAGCAATTTGCGATGAAGGTGGGTGAACATGACCATGAGCAATGTGCCCACATATCTAAAAAATAAATCAAAACTACTCATAGAGTCAACCAAAACAAAACAATCAAAGGTCCATTCATAATTGGGGTACTAAAAATGAGTGTTTAAATTTTTAAGGATTGCAAAAGACAATTTTGGATTTTTATTTATCTTACATTTTTATCATTGCAGTGGATTATTGTATGCCAATAGATAAAATGATGTTTTGTTGAACTAATAAAGATATTTAAAAATAATTTGGAGACTATGTAAATGCCATTTTGAGTCTTGTAAACTAACTAGATCAAGTGTTTAAATTACATTTTTTTAATGAATCAAAAAGATGCATAAAGTCATGCAATTGATTTTGAATTTTTTGTACAACAAAAGATGCCCTTATGAAAATACATGTTCATTGGATGAACTTGATGAAAAGCCAAATCATACAAAATGCCAAAGTCTTGAAATTTTGAAGGAAAAGACTACATGCAAAATATTGATTTTGCAAGCCATTTGACAAAAAAAATTATGTTCAATGGGTTCAAAATGTTTAGCTTTAGGTGTAGGTCACATGTGCAAGAAATAATCTTGCAAAAAACATGTTTGGTTGTTCGTTGAAACTCATTTTGAAAATTTTTGGGACTTTTTGCATTTTTAGTTATAAATTAAAATATTCATACACAATTATGTATTAATGTCAAAACTCACCATAGTCACATGAATTATTTTAAATTGGACTAATTTATTTTTCCCACTTAAAATTTATTTCAATTAGATGTTATTTGCAAAAATTAGCCCCACAATAATCATGGAAACTTTTTTCCTTTTTTTGGTACCCCAATCGTGAATGGACCCTCTTATAAAAGTTCATACACCATACTCAAAGGATTGTTAAATGAAAAATGTGGTGAATGTGCCAAAGCAGGAAAAAGAACCTCTTGATTTAAAATAACTTTTGTCTTTATATGGAAATCATTCACAAAAAATAGGAGATCAACATCTGCTAATGCGTGAAAAAGGCAAAAAGTTGTCATGATTTCATCAAATGGGACCATTAGAATACTTGGAGCCAGTGCATGCATTGCTCCTAAATTTTTTCTTACATGTGCAAATGCATGTACATGATGTAATCACGTTAATGGAGGTGGAGAAGGATTTGAAACCATTCTGAAAGATCTCTAGGAAATTAAAACATGGGCCCTAATCATGTGCTTTTGTGTAATGTGTCCTAATCGATTATTACGTCTTGATGGAGGTGGGCGTGAGTCTTTTGATGCCCTTTCTTATCACCTCATGAATGAAAATATGAAACACCAAAAAGGGAAGAATAAAAACACATGGCAAACTACAATCTCAAATGGGTTGATGGCCATACAAACTAAAGGAATATACAAGGCATGCTGAACATTGACACAAATAACATATGAAATTTGATGGTATGACTAGGGGTGTAGTAAACCTAGATGAAAGGCATCAATGATATTACAAATGTGATGCATGCCCAAGTGGGAAAATCGAAAAAACTCAATAATGCCCAAGGCAATATAACCTTTAATACAGAAAAAATTGTCTATGAATGAAACATGTTAATTAATGATAAGATAATTTTACCCTTGTTATGTAAAGATAACCACATGCAAGAAACAAAACATGAAAATGTGAAGGTGAGGGCTCACTATGGATAGTAATGGGTGAGGAGTGTGATGTGTTTGATGCAACAAATGAGAGGTACAATGTGCTAATGTACTATGTGAAAATGAAAAAATTGTCTAATGCAAAATATAAAAGATGGGAATGATGAAATGATAAGGTAAAATTGGATTATAGTGGTCCATAAGGGCCATCTTGACATTGGACTTTGATTGTGATGCTTGTCGCCATTTTGAGGTTGGTGAAAATGCAAAGTCTACCATTTTTAATGATGTTCAAATCACTCCACCTAATTGACACCCTAAATCCTTGTTTCATTTGGCCCCAACTTTAAACCCTAGGTTTTAAGCTCAATTGAAAAAACTAGTATTAAAAGATTCTACAAACCAACCTTGTGTGATAACTCTAAAACTAGCTACTACACTTTGTATGAAATTGATCTTGACTATACCCACATGCATTTAATAATATCACAACCACCGTAAGAAAAGAAGGAACAAGGAAAGAAGACCCAAGTTCAATCCAAAAAACCAAAACCCAAATATTCCCTCCAAAAAAAATTCTGAAAGACAACATCACAAAAACACACAAGTACTAATGGTACGTATGTGCAAAGGAACATAACCCCTAAACCCTAAACCATTGAACTTGTAAAACTTTCATGTGCGTGCAATTTGCCTTCACAGCCCTTTCAGCAAGCTAGTGGCGAGATGGTGGCAGCTGCTGCAAAATCCTTAGTACACACTATAGGAATGTGCCTTCCACAAAACTGCTGCAAAAGCAGAGAGAAGATTTTGCTGAGACATCTAAGTGGTTGATGTTGTACTAAAAGCTTGTAGGGTTCTGTTTTTGTCTCTTTTTTGAGTTCTACACTCGCAACAACCCCCGGAAGGAGACCCTTCCTATACCTTTGATCGCATCTTCTAGGTCTCACCCACCTACCTCAATCCCTTGAATCCAAGAAGAGCATAACTACATTGCTGCAACCCTCTACTAGCTAGCTAGCTAGCTATTACTGTTGCCAAAGCTGCCACACTACCCACGCTCCTATTCAAAGCTACCAACAGCAAAACCAAGAACGCATTTCTGCAGTGAAGAAGGGATGGGATCCAAACGAAAGACCAAGTCTGAGCTCCAAAAATTGTCTATTACACGCGCATTTTCCCTTGCTAGCTCGATCGCTGCTCTGTGGTTGTGTGCACGAAGCAGTAGTGGCGACGCAATTCAAAAAGATCCTAACTTTCATCATGTGTCAACCTTTTATTTTTATTGGCGAAATTTCGCCAAAAAGAGAAATTTACAATTTGAAAAGGGTCTAGTTAACGTAACACACCTCGATGATAGAAAAACACACCTTCTAACCCAAATAGGCATTTCCCATGCATTTCCCATGCAACAGTAATGGAGATGCAGTAATGGAGACGCCGCAGCAAAAATATGACGGCTAATAAAGCAAACTTAAATCTCAACAGCAAGTAGTGTTCACACTGGTATGGCGACCTGTTTTCGTGTTACATTAGCACTTCTACAGTTTTGCATGTCGGGCCTTCTTTCTCTCCAATTACACCTTTAAGATCGCCCCAAATGTCATCACATACACAATAGGCACAGGCACAGCAGGCACATGCATAGGCAGAGCTGATACAACAGCAACAGCAGGATGACGACTTGTTTGTTCCCGGTATAGGCAAGCTTGACAACCTACTTGAGTGGATTGAACCCCCTTCAGAGGCTCCAATATGGCCTTCTCTTGCAACAGCTATGGCAGATCTAAACGCTTTCACAGGTCCTAATGGATGGGCACTTACTTCATTTCGCATAAAGAAGAAGAAAGATGAGGTTGTCAGGGTGTTTCTGCACTGTGACCGAGGTGGTACATACAGATCTCGTGTCAATGAAGATTTTCGCCGCCATGGGACCACCAGTCGCCAAGTTGGATGCCCATTTGACGCAGTCCTTCGCCACTTCGTTGCTTTTGGTGGTTGGAAGCTGTGTATCCGCAACGCTGATCATAATCATGGTCTAGCACCCCCGATCACGCATCCTTCGCTGCGGATAGCAGCTATGAAAAAGCACAATGACGAGATCAGAGTAGAAGTTCGTAAGGGGTTGCAGAGTACGAAGATCATGAGGAGGCTAAGGGAACAGGACCCAGACATACCCATCCTTACCCACGATATCCTCAACGATCGCTAACATCAACGGATCGAGTTTCTAGTAGGTCGTACGTCGATCCAAGCGCTGCTATATACCCTTCAGGATGATGGGGATGCCTACAGAATAGCAACTTGGAGGTTCAACATTAGGCTATGGGGATTCATGGATGTGGGAATCCATGGTACTGCCTATTTAGGCAGATCGGGTTAAGAGGTGTGTTTTTCTATCATCGAGGTGTGTTGTGTTAGCCAGACCCTTTAAAAATTTGAAAACGACATGATTTTAGAGGTTTTCAATCACCAAAAGTGAGGGGAAAAAATTAGTAAAAAGTCACCAGATTTCTATATTTTGTATTCAGTGTGTAGAAAAAATATAAAAGGATGATTAAGATTTTGTACTTCATATGTGGTTTATAGCCAGATTTGGCCGAATCTTCATAGGGATGATTGCCACTTTTTCTATGGATGATCTTTCATCAATTGACAAAATTTTGCCAAATTTCAACCTGAAAAATATTATCTCAACCTATTTAAAGGATTTTTCAATAAAAAAAGCCCAAATTCGCGAGATTTCAAAGGAAAATAAATCCAACTTGCCATATTTTTATTGATAAGTTCTAGTAGGTAGCCAAGAACATAAAAGGTTTTTTTTTTTTTTTTCTTACTTTCATATCTAGTTTGTAGCCAAATTTGGCTAAATTTTCCTCTCAATGATTGCCACTTTGATTACATCACAAAATCCTTAAAAAGAAACCCTGAGATTCGCCACTTTGGCTACAAACAAAAATTCCTAAAAACACACTTCTCGTGTGTTGTGGTGGGTTCATCCACAACTTAGTCAAATTGGGTTTCCAATGGATGGGTACTGGGTCACATGAACCACATCCTCTCCTATGGTGCCGGAAGTTGAAAAATAATGCCTCAAGAGGTTCCGGATTAAGCTACTTCTCTCACAAGCATGTGGGGTCTACCCATGTGACTAATTCTTCAGTTAAAAATGGCATGTATTACATGTACTACTAGTCCATATTATATCATATATACTATTCTGTCCTGTTGAATGCATATTGTAATTTATTTATTAATTTATTTTGTGGTGGCAAATTTTTGCATCATCATGACCACACACTAAAGAAAAATAAATAAATAATGTCATAAATGCTTGGTTTTTCTACCAAAAATTTGTCCCAAAAAAATGAGGGACATTTTAGTTTTGAAGGAAATGTTATCACTTTTCAATTGTCCCCAATAGTTCATCATTTTTGTTCATGTTTGGAGAAAACCTTGAACAATTTTTTTTAAAATTGTATTCATCAATAAATGTTAAATCAACCTTGGGATGCCTGTCATCTGCTACTACTTCAAAATATTGAAAAAAATAAAAATAAAAATAAACTCTAACATAATTTTACACAATTAAAAAAAATTATAATGATTTTTTTAATGACAAAGCCAGAAGTCCATAACTCCAACATCATAGGTTTGAAATCACTTTAGCACATTGCAAGCTTTCATTTCCAACTTGGTATAAGAATGGAACCCTAATTTCTTTAATTTTTTGGGGGGAAATTTTATTGATGAAAATACTCCTAATTCAATGACTCTTGCACTGCAAGTCTAAACATTATGAAATCACCTATGTGCACCCTTACTCATCAAATGAACCCTTTTCAATGGAACCAAAAACATAGTTAGGGTCTCATGGTTTGGAAAACCTCAACATAAGATAACCAAAAAATAAAATAAAATAAATAATCGAATATATGGTTGAAAATATGGTAGGGTATGGTTGGAACATGTAATACAAAGCAATTAGATTGGACAAGTGTACTTGCACACGCTTCTTTAAGCCACTTTCAACTTTTTTTGTCAATAAGACAACACATGCAAAGGAAGGAAGTTATGGGGGTTAGCAATAAATATCACCTCCTCACTTTAGCAATCGTAATATTCGGATGTTTGAACAAGTGAGTGGATGTCTTTTTACATGATTGTGTCAAACACAACCAGAGATATGAAAAGTTTAAATAGTCATCCACTACATATCTTGGTCACTTTTCTTTGCCAATGAGTTTTCATCTCATTCCCAAATTACAACCATCTTCTATAAAGTTGAATGGTGGGAGTGAGTCTAGCCATCTCTCTACTTGCTTCCTTCCTTTTCAAGCCCGTCGCCATTCCCGCTACTCACTTGTTAGTTACAAGTAGTCAGTGGTTGAGTTAGGATCTCTCCATTTTCAGTCCCTAGCCTTTCCACATCTTAGGTATATATGAATTAAACTTGGACTTTAAGCCTCCTTTTTTCTTAAATTTCCACTTCCTCTCTCACTTGGTGCTTTTATTATCAATAAACTTAGGCAAGGTTACATCAAATCTAAAATTTATATGACAAGTATCATGAATTGTGTAATTAGTCTTCGAGTCTCATGGAACCAATGATTTTTGGTGGAAAATTTTTATCATTTTGTGATTTTTTTTGAAAAAAAATACTCAATCACAAATTCTTATTTATGGAATTTTTTTATAGGTTAGGTTAAATGGTTGGGTTGCTTTCTTGTCTGATAAAGATCAGAGAAAAAAAATGTTTGTGCTTTCGCATAATCAATTTGATTTTAAAATACATGTAAAAATGTTTCATCGTACTTTTTGCATTCAATTTTAATTATTTCTGCATCAATTAATTAACCTGAATAACAAATATGAATCCCTTTCACATATTGACATTTTTCAATTTATTTTCACCAAAAAAATAAATAATAATAAATTTGCCATGACAACCCACAACATGAAAGGTTGCTCAAGATTTTCTAATTTTGATATTTTGAATATTGCCAAATTTGGCTAAATATTCTTATGGATGATTATTAGTAGGGGTTTCTTTTCTTCTTTTTTTTCATATTTGTGATATAGTTGAACAAGCAATCATCCATTATACATTCTAGCCAAATTTGGCAAAAAATAAATGAAAAACAAAATCCTTCAGTTTTTTGGCTACATGCTAGAATGCAATAGAAAAATGCAATAGAGAAATTGGACAATTAAAAAAAAAGAAACTATACAAATGTGACAACAGGTTTTCAGTAATTTGAAATTTCTTTTAGCCAAATCATTAAATTTAGCCAAGGAAAAACAACCTCATCACCACTTTGAGCACATCACAAAATTCCCAAAACACACACACACACACACACACACACACACACACACACACACATTTTCTAGCAATTTTGAAATTCCTTTTGGCCTATTCAATAAATTTAGCTAGAAAAAAAAAAGAATGATCACCACTTGAGCATGTAAAAAAACTCCAAAAGATAAACACACACACTCACACATTTCTAGCAATTTTGAAATAAGTTTTATCCTAATCAATAAAGTTAGCCCGAAAAAAAGGCTAATCACCACCTGAGCACATCACAAAATTGCCCTTAAGAAAAGGGGAATCAAGGTTTAGGGTTTAAGACACACACATTTTGTGACACTGCATGATGCGACACGGTAGGTACGTTGTAGACATACGACGAGTTAAAAACAACGCGTTACCGAGACAGTACCGTCTTGTCGTCGTCCGCGCCTTACGGGAAAGCCGTGCGCGGCCGTCAGTCGGCCAGTCATGAATAGGATTCTTTGAGCGCGTTAGACTAGCAGCGTGGGACCGACCATCATGGAACTCGGTAAGTAAGGATCGTGGCTAGTGCAGCGAAGCTTTCCTCGCACTGTTTGTCCAAGATATATATCTACACACAAGCATACCGTTGTACCATCCTCGCACATTTAAGTTTATCTTTGCTGGTTGCGAACAATCGATCCTGTCACTCTTTCAAGCACAAGACGAGTCACTGTGGCTTGTTCTTCTTTTTTTTCAAATTTTTTTTTGGGGGTTTTGGAAGAGGGGCTGTTTTCCCAAGAGATCAGATCTGATCGATCCGGATCTCAGTGTTGACATTGGGGTGGGTGGATTAAGGTCTCTCTTTTTCTTTTTTCTTTTTGTTTTCACATCTGCTCATGAGTTTTTGTATCCACTCCTCGTAACTGGTAGAGCGGATATCAGGAAAAAAGAGAGAGGAGGTTATTAGTTAATAGCTGCTGCTATGGCAGAGCAGCGGGAGTTGGAGGTGACAATCATCTCTGCACAGGATTTGAAGAATGTGAGTACGTTCGGCAAGATGAGTCCGTATGCGGAAGTCTGGATCCACCCAAGCAGGAAAGTTGCGACTCCAGTGCATACACACGGGGGTACCGACCCATCTTGGAATGCGCACCTCAGGCTGGTTTGTGAGGAGAGTCTGATCGAGCAAGGGAGTGGGGTCCTACACGTCGAAATCCTCAATCATGGCTCCTTATCGAGTAGGGAGATTGGCTTGGTATCTGTTCCTCTGTCGCAGGTGATTCCAAGGGACGACAATAACTCGAGCCAAGCAAAAACCACGTCATTGCAGGTGTGTGAGTACTCATGCCCAACTAAGGGCCAGATCCATTGCTTTGATCTTGCCATAAGGGCCAGAGCCATAGATGTGATCTTGCCATAAGGGCCAGAACCATAGATTTGATCTTACCATAAGCGCCAGAGCCATTGCTTTGATTTTGCCATAAGCGCCAGAGCCATTGCTTTGATCTTGCCATAAGGACCAGAACCATAGATTTGAACTTGTGAGAAGGGGCAGAGCTATTGATTTGAACTTGCAATAAGGGCCAGAGCCATTGATTTGGAACTTACCATAAGGGTCGTAGTCATAGATTTGAACTTGCCATAAGGACCAGTGCCATTGATTTGATCTTGTCATAGGGGTCAGAGTCATAGATTTGAACTTGCCATAAGGGGCAGAGCCATTGATTTGAACTTGCCACGAGGGCCGGAGCCATGCATATGGACCTGCCATAAGGGCTGTGCCCTGCGCGGGGTGTTTCACAAAATGGAATGGCTATCTGCAGAGTCATTACTAGATATGTAACCAGGAAGCTGATCTCTTGGTTCTTGGCATATAGTGATATTTATTCTGAATTTAAAATTATGAATTCAGTCAATAGTGGAGGATGTATACCCATTGCTAATTCTGAATTTTTTTGGGGTAATGGTCTAGGTTCAAAGACCATCTGGGGGTGTCCATGGCGTACTGCACCTTTCAGTCAAATTGGGGAGTTTGATAACGAAGGTTGCTACAACACAATCTACATCAACAACAGAGTACAGGGGATACAATACGACAACAGCTTATCCACCTGCAGGATACAACCAACAACAAACAAGCAACCAATACCAGTACCCACCTCAAGGATACCCACCACAGCCTGCTCAAGGCCAGTATGCTGCACAAGGGCAATTTCCACCACAATATGCTCCTAGCCAATATGGAGCGCCACAATATCCTTCTGCGCCACAGTATCCACCTCAATATGCTCCTAGCCAATATGGAGCGCCACAATATCCTGCTGCGCCACAGTATCCACCTCAATATGCTCCAGCACCTCAAGGTTATTATCCCCAACAACCCTATGCTCAACCTGTACAAGTAATACAAGAACAACAACCTGCACGAAGTGGGCTTGGTGGGCTTGGTGGAGGAGGGTTGGGACTTGGAGCTGGGTTGTTAGGTGGTGCAGTAGGAGGCCTTGTTTTAGGGGAAGTACTTGATGATTTTGGTGATCGGAATGATGGCGGCGGCGGTGGTTGTGGAGGGGGAGGAGGTTGTGGAGGCGGTTGTGGTGGAAATTGATTTCTAAGAAAAATGAGTTGTGATGCTCGTTCCTCATTGTTAAAGATACTATCTCTTGTTGGTGGGTTTATGTGAGTTGTAGCATCATGTGTGTTATTTGGTTAGCAATCTTGTTTTTAGGAGTCAACATGTGATTTTATCATGTTGTGTCACTTCATATGATGTTATAGTATATCCACGTTTGTTTGAACTTCCAACTTTCTATATGTATGGTATTCAAGAATGTGAGTGCTTTAATTAACTTGTGATGGTATTTGGCAATTATAAATCTACACATCCCAACGTGCCTTTGTTTCTGATTAGTTTTGGAGATGTACAATGTGGCAACTAAGATCCCATGACCTCTTCCACAACTGAGGAAAGAATTGCAATTACAAGGTCTGTGGGAATCTGAGCCCACTTGAATTCATGCGGCAGAAACTTAGATAATACCTACCAAGAAAGTCATCTCAAATCTTTCAATTATTAGTCTTAGTGATAGCGGTCATCTGATATTTACACATTGGGGTAAAGTCTAATATTTTATGTGAACCCCAACAATACTTCAGCTCACTTTCAGGTGGCTTGGTGCTGGTTTTCACACGTGGGCAGTATGGGTCTTGGAGCAAATTGACTTGGAAACATGTCATGTTTTGGTGGTAGCTTGACACTTATTTTGATCAGTTGGAAATTGTGTGGCATGAAACATGAGTCTTGAAACTTGAACCTCAAAACCTATCACCCATTGAAACATGTCAAATATCAGAGAGTGATTTGGCACGCATTTTAATGCCTAGATGGTTCAAGCTCTAGAAACATGTCCCTATCGAAACATGTAATGTTTTAGGAGCTATGTTTTGACCCCATGTGATCTTCATCCATGCCCCATGACCCATCCATGATGTTTTAGACTTTTTCTAATTTTGCATCGTTGGTATGTATTTTTACATTGAATTTTGACGTTTTCATTGTCATTCCCCGCCAAAGATTTATTTAAGGTTTTGATAACAAAAAGAACTCGTTGTGAAGTTAAGGAAGTTCTATTTTTTCACTCACATTAAGCCATTCATCATGTTCTTATTTGTAGAAGGAAGTTCTATTTTTTCACTCATATTAAGCCATATATCATGTTCTTATTTGTAGATTTCTTCACTTTCATTTTTCCTTTCGATGCACAACATTCTTATGCATGAGTAATCTTAGGAACCAGTATCATGTCTTGTTTCATCTTATTGAGGCTTCTTGATGTTTGTAGGTGTATATTGGTTTTTGTATTGTTTCTAGCAATTGACACATGTTGTGTCAAAGTTTGAAAAGTTGCACATCGAATATTTGCTCACAAAGAGGATGTGTCTACTATTTCTATCATGTTCCAAGTTTGTTTGCGTTTGCATTGTTTTGTTTTTTATCGTTGTCTTATTGTTGTTTAGTTGTTCATTTCCTACTTATTATTTAAGTTTCTAACTTTTTTTTTCTGTAAACATTTTTGTGCAACAATCCACTTGTATTGTGTTCATTTCCCACTTTGTTGGGTTTGCATTGTTTTATTGTTTGTTGTTGTTTTTTTATTCTTTACTTGTTCATTTTCCTCATTAATAATTCGCTCTTGTAATGCTTCTTTCACATCTTTTGGGTGTTTTTACATAATGTTTCAAAAAAATTATATGTTACCTTTGAACATCCAAGTGCATTAGGAATAGTATTGCAAAAATGTAAATTGCAACAATCTTAAACAAAGGAAATATAGGTTCCCTTCTTGTTTCTAGTCAAGCTAGGTGATTTGACAAGATGTAACACTCAAAACATGACCATTTACATTAAAAAATGTTCCAATTACATGTTTCAACATCTTTATAAGCTTAAAATTTTTGTACACATGTTTTGATTATCTAGTGTATGATAATTTTCAGATATTGTTTGGTTTAGGGTTTAACCCATGTTTCAACATCTTTAAAGGTTTTTATTTCTATACACAAGTTTTGACTATCTAGTTTAGTGGTAATTTTCAAATACCATTTGCTTCAAATTTTAACTCATGATTTAAACTAGTTTTTTATAAATAGATTTGTTATGTTTTTAGGTTTGATCCTATAAACTCTATTAAAAAAACTTTATAGTGATTGATGAAAGGCAAGTGGATGTTTGAAAGAAATGTTATGGTCTATTCAATACATCACCTTCAAACATCCATAATTGCTATCAATTATTTTAGACCATTATTTTAGATTGTTTTTGGTGAACAAAGCCTTATTATCCTATTATAATGTTCCTCCCCTAACGCTTAGGTGTTCTTAGACAATTTGAAGGTTAACATCAACTTACCTTCGAACATCCAAGAACATTGAGTGTCGTTTTGCAACTTGTTTACATTAGTGACTTTGTTGTATTGATTCGAAAAGTCATATAAAATATGCCTTTAAAATATGAAATTTTTTTTTAATAAACATGTTTTGAAACCTCTGAAAGATGGTAACAACGAAGTAAATTTTTTATCAAAACCATATAAACTTGTTTCACGAAGTTTGATGGGTAAAAAAATATTACAATATTGGAAACATAAAAGAAAAAATTGTAGAAACTTCTTATACGAAGTTGAAAAACGAAATAATGCCATAAACATGACATGATACAAAATTTGTTTTCTAGAGGAACATAAATAGGAAAAATTAATCAAATCTTGTAAAAAAACATAACAAAAACATGTAAGAAACATATTTTTTGAAACTATAGGAATATCAAAACTTTAAAACCTTCAAAACATGACACAAGACAGGATAGAAATAGAAACCTTGTTGTCCAAAACGATGTTAAGATCATGCCTTTTTATATTGTTCTTCTAAGTAGTTTTAAACCACCACCTCTTGGAACAAATAGGTGTTCATTGCCCATATTGTGGAGACAACTTTTATAATTAATGGGATATACTATGTTCTAGACCTTGGGTTTGCAAAACATCATACAAAACATAAATTTTGAAACTTAAGCTAATGCTAAGAATGCACGACACATTATAAAAACAAAGAGGTTTTTTTAAAAACTTTGTGATAAATGTTTTATTCTACTCATTAGTCAATAATTGTATATGATAAATGTAATGTTGATTTGAGATAAACACATGATAGAAACATAAAAATCGACCCAAGACAATGATCAAGTATATGAAAAATGTAATGTTGTTTTAAGATAATTTCATGAATAACCTATTTTCTATTATGTGATGAATGTTTCATTTTAATGAGTGATAGTTAATTCATACACTAAATATTCACATCGTTATTCAACCACCATGTTTTGGAACAAATCGTTATTCATTGCCAACATTCCAAAGATATATTTTACAATTGATGGAATTTAATATGTTGTGAACTATGTGTTTAGAAAATACCCTCGGAAACATGATAGAAACATGTTTACCAAAATTAAAACCAATTCTAGGAACCTATGAAACATGATGGAAACAAAGAAATTCACCCAAGAAAAAAATCAAGTATATGGTAGATTTAATGTTGTTATGAGAAACATTCATCATGAATAACTTGGTTTTTTTTTCTTGTTTTATTTTAATGAACGGTCAATAATAAAGACATTGAATATTCATAGTGTTCTTCAACCACACCGTTTGATAGCAAGCCCTTGCTCGTTACCAACATTTTAGAGGTGTATCTTACAATTAATGGAATTTATTATGTTGTGAACCATGTGTTCCAAAAATACCCTTGAAAACATGATAGAAACATGTCTACTGAAACTAAAACTAGTTTTAGGAACCTACAAAACATGATAGAAACATAGAAATTGACACAATACAATGATCAAGTATATGGTAGATTTAATGTCGCTCTAAAAAACATTACATCATGAGAAGCTTGTTTTTTTCCTATTTTATTTTAATGAACGATTAATTATATAAACATTGAATATTAATAGTGTTCTTCACCCACCACGTTTTGGAACAAGGCATTGTTTAGTTCCAATATTGTTAAGATATTTCTTACAATTGATGAAATTACTATGTTATGAACCATGGGTTTTGAAAATCTCCTATGAAACATGATAAAAATAAGCTTATCGAACCTAAAGCTAATACTAAAAGACTATGAAACATATAAAAACATAGAAATCGACCCAAAATAGTAATCAAATATATGATAATTGTATTAATGTTCTAAGAGTCTTTACTTCATTCATTAGTAGTTTATTTCTTATTTTGTTTTATTCTTATGAACATTCAATAATAAATATACTAAATATTAACACTAGTCTTTAGCCACCACGTTTTTAAACGAGGCGTTGCTTGTTTATAATATTGCAGAAGTATTGCTTATAATTGATGGAATTTACTATGTTATGGACCATAGGCTTGGAAAATATCCTACAAAACATAATAAAAAGAAGTTAACCAAAATTAAAGTTAATACTATGAGACTATGAAACACAATAAAAACATAAAAATCAACCCAAAACATTAATCAAATATATGATAGATGTATTAATGTTCTAAGATTCTTCACTTTATTAGTAACTTGTTTTTTATTTTGTTTTATTCTCATGAATGTTTGATGATAAATATATTGAATATTAACACTAATATTTAGCCACCGGTTTTTAAACAAGGTGTTGCTTGTTTGTAATATTGTAAAGGTATTGCTTACAATTAATGGGATTTATTATGTTGTGGACCATAGGCTTGGAGAATATCCTATAAAACATGATAAAAACAAGCTAATTGAAATTAAAGCTAATACTAGGAAATTATGAAACATGATAGAAACATAGAAATCAATCGAAAATAGTGATCAACTATATGATAGATGTCATGTTGCTTGTTTCTTATTTTATTTTCTTCTAATTCATACACTCAATATTAATAATGTTATTCCAAGTAAGATGCAAAAGTAGTTTAGGGTTCCTTGAAACAAACGGGTCTTCGTTGCCAATATTGCAAAAGTATCTCTTACAATTATTGCATTATAGTATGCTACGAAAGCTCATTTTTCAATGCCTATTACGAAAGATGATAAAAACATGTTTTTCAAAACTAAAGTTGATGTTAACAAAATTTGAAACACGGTAGATACATGATAGGAATCAAGTATATGTCGTAATGTTGCTCTAAAAGGTTTTACTCGATTGTTTATAAACTTGACATGAACCTAAAATAATAAGTTTTTGTGTAAAGGACGAAAGGAGTACAAATATGCACATGAACATGATCTTTTGAAACATGGACTTCTAAGTTTAAGAACTCGTTCTGAAGTTAGAATATGGAACCTTGTAAAGCTCATAGTGGTTGAAACTTAGATATGCCCCACAAGCAAAACAAGATGTTGAGTATTTGACATTATGCCATCTAATTGAAGGCAAGTACTTGACATTATAGGGTATTTTCATGTTATTTCAACAACCCTAAGTCAACATAATGCAATCTACATAAAATTTCATTTCGCATGGTTTCAAGAAAAGTAAAAATAATTATCTTAATACATTGTTTGAGGGGAAACATGAGAAGATCATGTTAGGAACATGAAATTTAGAAACATCATAGACTTAGAAAAATACACTTAAAAACATAAAGTTAAAAACATCCCAAAATGGCATTATCATCCATAAAACACAAATATTCATTTGCAAAATGCAAAGGATTGGAAATCAATTTTTTTTGAAACTTGTCGGTAGATTGGTAAAACCATGAAATTTGATTCTAGTAATAACAAGGAAGTAACTTGTTTAAAAACATAAGTCATCATTTGCAAAAATATTTGAAACATGGATTGAAACATGTTGAATCACGAAACATTTAAAGTTCAAATCCCAAAGTTCATGTTTAGTTTCCTTTTAGATTTAATGTTTTTGAGTTGCATCACTATAGCTAAAGAAATCGCATAGGCATTTTAAGCACATTTTGTGGCCATCATTCAATTGTTGGAATTTCATTGCCTATATTGGATGCATAAGCCCATTTCGTGATTTTGGCAATATTGTTTGTTTCCTTCCAACTATTTGCTTCAAATCAACCAATAAATGTTGCATGATCATACTATTTTCAATAGCACCCGAAATTAGTTTGAAGATGAAATCACAAATATTCTTCTCAGGGTCGTCGGTCCTCTAGGGAGTTGGACTTGTTCTTAATGTCTATTGTGAAAAAGGTGTGAACATTGGGCAAGGATTAAACATGCTGTTCAACCCACTATTCAATGTTCCATTCAATGAGCCACAATAATGTGTAATTGTTCCTTCTATTAAATCAAGGCGAAATAACATTAATACTTTAATTTGATGTTTATATATGTTTCCCTTTTGTGATTGGAAACATTCAATATAAGCCCATTTGGATTCTGGGTTTTAGACCTTGTAATTCACATGTTCATGTGTCAAAGAGGTGACAATTGTATATCCACCATTGTCATTTGGAAAAGTCGTAAAGCTGTTTGGGATTTCCCTTGCACGAAGAATGACATTAATAACAAATCATTCCATCGTCTACTTTCAAAGATAGACGTTCAATAAATTCAAGGCAATTAAAGTGTTTTGTGGTATAATGGCCATCAATGAATGCCAATGATACATCCTCATAGTGAAACAAATCCTCCTAGTCAAGACAATGTTGAAAACGTGAAAAACAAGTTTCAATAACCTAAAATAAACAAGAAATACAAGATCACACTCTATTTTATTCCGTATTATGAGTTTTGAAACCAAATAATGATATTTCAGGCTTTCTTGAATCTATTTTACATGTTATCTCTTAAGTGAAACATTTGTTGGTTTGGAATTAACTTTTTGTAATCATTTTTTGGGGGATGCTAATTGGGATTTCTTTTGTACAATTTTCCTTTTCGTGTTCTCTAGAATTGGGCATTTCTATACATTATTCTTGGTCTTTTTGTCTACAGGTGGGTTCATCAACATCTCTCGACTAATGTTCACCATCCCCATATCTTGCAAAACAAAATTAATCATCCTTGACATTATTTTCGAAATAATAATCGTGTTGTCATTGAAGTGAAAAGGTGTGGTCCAATGCCATCGTGTTGTGATTTCTCCCAAGTGATAGGTTCCAGGGCATCAGGGCATTCGAGAATCCTTTTTGGTTTCAAAACTTGTTTAACTACTTAGCTTTCATGTTTTGTGAAGCATTTTTTACGAACAACAACAAATTTTTTTTGAACTTTGTCACAAATCTCCAAGGGTGGGGTTTTCTCCTTCTTGTTATTATGTTCAAACGTTTGTACTAGCTATAAAGCTAATGTAATCAAAAGGCAATTGTTCCTTGGTTTCAATAATGTTTTTGCCTTTGTTTTATATTCTAGAATGTTTCCACCCTTCGCAAGATACACACCCATTTGTTGTGTTTCTCAATGGTGGGTGTAACTTCAGTTTGAGAAGATTCCCTTCATAATCCATAGCTTTGTCACACCCCTTCTTTTGATGTTCATTAATATTCATCTTCGATTTCTTGCAATGACAATAAACACAAATAAACTTTTTCATGTCTTATCAACAATGACTATGGCAATCCTTTAATAATAGCAACCACTCTTCATGAGTGTAAGTCTCCACGAAAACTGTTTTATCTATTTTCACATTTATTATTATTATGTCCATTCCTTCACGCACCATGTTTCCTCTTGTTTATCAAGACTAATTCGATTTTTATGCTAAGAACAATGGAAGACTAGAAAAAAGGAACGTTATGCCTAGATTGCCATACGCTTGAGTTGGAAAAATAAATAAATCATAGTTATAAAAAAACCAAAAATATAATATAAAGAAGCTAAACCCTAATTGAACTGAAACCTCGATGTGCTTGTTCATTTGTTGTGATGATTGACACATAACACATCCTGCTTGTAATCAATTCTTACTTAAACTTTAAAACCAATTCCATTACTTTCATTAATTGTCTTGATAAAATAGTATGCTGGAAGTTAAATGAAAAGTGGGAAAGTTGAAAAAGGTTTTAAACATCATGGATGGGTCATGGGGCATGGATGGGGAACGCATGGGGGAACATGGAAAATGGGCACATGGGGCTAAAACATAGTTCTTGAAACATTACATGTTTTGGGGGCTTGGATTGCTCAAGCATCCAAATGCATGCTGGGTTGCCTATTGAAACTTGACATGTTTCAATGGGTGGTAGGTTTCAAGGTTCAAGTTTTGGGACTCATGTTCTATGGAACATGATTTTTGATTGCCCGAAATGACCACCAAAACATGACATCATTCCATGTCAATTTGCTCTAGCACCCATGTAACTTGTGTGTGGAAACCCATGCCAAGCCACCTTGAAGCGAACAACCCATTTATGACTTGGTGCTGAAATAACCTCAATGCTACGCAAAAGATAAATGTAGCTTCTTATCAAATGTTGGCAATAAAATTAATTGGCCATTGTTGTTAGAATCCTTGTTTGAAAGCATTGTATACCCTTCAAACTTTTGGTTTTAACAAGTTGGTGAAGTTAATGACTGACACAAAACCCTACATGATTAAAATTAAAACATTTACAAATTTATACAATACAATAGGTTAAAAAGGAAGCATTTACAACTTGTGCAACACATTCTCCTTCTTCAAATTGGTCACATAGAAAACATTATAATATTTTTGATTTTTTCAACAGACTATATGGCTAGAATTGGCATTAACACACTTACTATGATTTCCTTTGGAGTAGGATATAATAATTATCTTGATGGGTTTTACAAATTGTGAATGTTTATAATACAATGAAGTTGATTTGTGGATAGATTTAACAAAATACTGCATTCTTTTCCCATACATGATGACTAAGAATTGTAAATGGAAATTCACTTTTCAGTATGGACAATGTGATGAACGCTTTGTAAGATCATGTCTGCTGACGTTAAGGGTCATTGGCACATACACGTTGTGTTTCATGTTTTTGGCAATGTAAACCCTAACCATAAATTCAAGCAGCAGATGCTTGCTTGTTTGCAAGAGAATGGTCAACCTACATGTGAGTGATGGAGGTTGAAGCAACCATCAACAATAGACTTATTGGAAATGATTGAATTGAATACTTGTTAGTTATGTAGAAACCTAATGCAAGGTATGATGTTTTTATCAATGTTTATGTGAAATTAGGATTGTCTTTTTTGCTGGTGCAACAATTATTGTGATAGTCGTCGCAAGAGCCAAGCAATAGCACTATTCATCCATGTTTCCAGTACCTCTTAAACCAACATTGAACATACTTTTGCCCAATCATTTGCGCCCAACATGCAACCATATATTTAGGGCTGTGGCTTTGTGGACATGTGTTCATACGAGGAAGGCCTAAGACAAAAGACTTCACGCTCGAAATAATGCTTATATTATGTTCGTATCCAAGCTCATTATCTCACTTATGATCATATCAGAACCTAAAACATCAAAACACATTTCACAGGATCCAAAGGTCTACTGCCTACTTTCAACATACTTAACAGGTACATGGCCCAAACTAGGTCTTGTGTGACAAGGCTCATCAGACCAGCTCATTATTTTGCCCAGTATTTACATTCCTGGTGGATCACTCAGTACTTCTTAGAGGTATAAAACCACATTCGGCCTTGAAAGGCCATTCAGGGGATTGACAGACGTTTGGTCATCACTGTGATCCACCCCCCTTGCACAGCTCTGAACAAAAAGCCAGACCTTCAAAAGTTCCAATCCACATCCAAAAACCTAACTCCAGTTGACATCATCAAATAAGAGCTCTTAGTCGGCACCACAGCATCAAAGATAACACAAGATAACAGCCCTGAAGCGGAGTTTAAATAATTCATTGTCAAATTCTGCACAAAAGACATACTAAATCCGTTTGGGATTGTTAAGCTTCTGTACGCAGAAAGAGCATATGCATCTCATTCCGTAATAAGAGAGTAGCCATGATTCGCTCTAGGCGACTTTCAGCGCTGCTATGTGCCATGATGTAGGGCACACGAGTGACTCTAGTCCATCGCCACAAGAACGTGAAAACTCCTTGACAGTAAAAAAATTCGAAAAGAGCAATCAATCACCAAGGAACATGCCTCACATTACCATGTCCCCCAATAAAGGCCACAATTCCGCCTTACGCTTGGCAGACGCTCGCATCCGGACAACGAGAGAAAACATCAGTGAGAACCGGATCGCAAAAAGGGATATACTAGAAAAACCAAGAACATGCAATGTTCAAGGGAACAACCGCTCAGACCCTTAGATGTTCTGTATATGAATGATAGTATCAGCCACAAGACTGATTATCATGCTTCATCACTGCGATTCCCTGACAAACGACACTATAATTTCAGAAAATACCACACTACTTACAGGCAATGAAAGAAAAACACACAAACGCCTAGAATAGACCAACAAAACAAAAGCTTCTATGGCCAGCAGTAGTGTAGAAATCTACTCACTGTGCAAGAAAGCTTTGCGATGCGTGAGAGTAAAGCAGGAGAGAATGCGCAGGTTGAAGGCGGCTGGCTTTTCTTATAGGGCTGCCACAACCCTAATTCCTTTTTGTGCGACGCGAGCGTCCCCTCCCCCTTCCTACCTTCTAGATGCGTCGGTGGATGAACTTCGTCTTCACAATTCCGACGATCCTGTTTTCCGTCCTCCGCTGCTTTCCTTCCTTCCTTTCTTCCAACTCTAGGGTTTAAGGTTCTGTTTTTCTGCCCTCTTTTTCCATCCTCTTCTTCCTTCCTTTCTTCACACTCTAGGGTTTAAGGTTCTGTGTTCTGTAAGCTTTTTCATCCTCTACTTCCTTCCTTTCTTTCCGCTCTAGGGTTTAAGGTTCGCTCTTTTTCCATCCTCTGCTTCCTTCCTTTCTTTGCGCTCCAGGGTTTAAGGTTAGGTGGTGTTATGTCCTCTTTTCCATCCTCTGCTTCATTCCTTTCTTCAAACTCTAGGGTTTAAGGTTCTGCCTGCTCTGCTCATTTCCAATGGAGTTGCTTCCTTTACTTTCATTCCAGCAGAGTGTTTTTTGGGGGAAATCCTAAAATTATGGGAGGATTTATTTATTTATTTATTTATTTATGGGTTTATTTTTGGGATGTTAAGTGGTCACAAAACATTTTTCTGTCAAGTTCCAATTCCCTAACTAACCATGGTGCTTACCTCAGTTGATTTATTTTTTCATACCTACTAACAACCTAATTGTGACTTGTTTAGTGGCTACATGGTTAAATAATCCCTTATATAGATTTCTAAACCATCTACTTATGTAATTTAGTCACCAATTTTCCTACCTAGTTACCTAGATACAAAACCTACTGTTAGTAAAATGGGTTACCATGGTGGTATTAACTAATCAGTTAAGGTTCATCCACAACTAAATCAAACTAGACATCTATTGGATGGTGTGTCGGGGTGGGAGTTGATTCATTATGGTCATTGCATAGCGAATCTATCTATGAAGGAAAGTAGTTTGTTTTGTTTTGAAGTTATGAGATCCACCCAATTGGGATGCTTCAAATCGTGTTCTTAGTCTCTTTGGAAAGCTCTCAACGAGGAGCTTGGTTCCATGGCGTTTGGACAAACTTGCGATGCAAAAGTTTTTGAATATTGAATGATTTTTTCACTGAAAATTAAATTAAATCATAGCTGAAAATTTCGGAGGATTGGAATGTGCCTTTGGTGTTGATGGAAAGATCTTGATGAGCAGGATTTAATGGAATTTATTTGGTAAGATTTGGATTTAGAATGTGGGAGATATTGATTTTTAAGTGATTTCTGCAGCTGAAAATTCAAATAGATTCCAAAAAATCATGTTTGGTCAGTTGAGGACATGGTAACACTTGAATGTCTACCATTCAATTCAAGTAGAAGGAATTGTGATGTGCCTTTGGTATTGTTGGAAAGATCTTGACGATTCAGATTTAATGGAATTTAAGATTTCTAGATGATGAGTTCACACTTGGGTCAATGGCACAAGCCACACTAGTAAAGACTATGGAATGACATAAAGTTCATTTGGTTCAGCATTTTGAAGAACATTTTCTAATTGGTGTTGTGCATGCATATAGTTTTTGATATATAAGTCCAATAAATGTAGTTGTCTAAAATCATGTAAGGTTATTTCATCCCATGGTAAATGAATAATTAAGTGTAAGTGTAAAATACACAAGAATGCAAACATTTATATAATTTTATAAACAACATAAATTTGTAAAAAGCATTGTGAACAAATAAATGAAAAGTGTGTGCCATTCATTATTATGCATGTGTACTTTTTTTGAGACTAAAATTTCAATCAAAACAATCATGGGCAAAAATTGTCATGAGTCAAATTGGACCAATCATTTATTTTTAAAAATTAATTATCGTTTTGATTAAAATGATGGTTCGCAATGACTAAAATGAATAAAATTATATTAGTTGACATGACTATTTAAAATGACCAAGGAAGGTGATTAAAACAACTAATTGATGTGATTGTATGAAATGATTAAAACTACTAATTAACATAAAAATTACAAACATATTATTGTAAAACATTTTATTTTTATTTTTATTTCAAATTATGGATTAATCCAAAATTGCATTAGACATGTAATTCCGTTGTTAGAATTATTATTATAATTATTATTATTTCTAGATTCAACAAACTTTCAATGTCACGAACGCAACATGTCTAAAGTGAAGTTGAACCTTCATCTCTTCAATCACAACCCAACCCCTTAACCATCCAACCATCACCTCACTTGGTGATATAAGTTATTTTTTGCGAAATATATAAACACTTTTTTTTTTAATGTCATGTATTATAACCTTATTATACGATTATGTAATTTCATAATGAAAGTTTCTACACATGTACATATCTAATAGCATTATTCAATTTAATTCATTTTTAGTTTGATCATTACATTAATTTTTTAAAAATTAATTAAAGTTAACATTTAATTGAATTTTACATTTTCCAAATGGTAAAAAACATCACATAAACTTTCATATTCTGATTTGGGGAAAAAAAAATTATATATAGAATTTTATTAATTTTTTTTAAAAAAAAACTCACAATGAACTTGATTTCACTTTTGAAATTATATAATTTAATTCACATGTATTTAGTTTTGAGAAATAGGTGAATTTTTTTATTTCAATTTTTTAAAAAAAAAGTTCAAGTGTTAGTTATGTTGTATTTTAGTTATTTAATAATTAAAATAATTAAAATAAAAAATTTCAATTTGGTCTTTCATTTGTTCACATGTCATTTTATTATATTTCAAAAAAATATATTTTTATTTTTATGTGAATTTTTTAAATTTAAAAATGAAATTATTAATTGACTTTCATTTTTTTGGGTAATTCAACTAGAAAATAATATATTAGTATCATTATTATTAATATTGTCACAACATCAAAAGTAACATTATATTCAAATTGATTTTAGTGATGTTGGTCACATTTATCAAGTTGAACAATTCCACATGGGTGCCACATGTGATGTGTTGAACATGATTTTAGTCAAATCAAACATAACTAGTCATTTCAGACAAATGAGTTTGCTTTTCCTTACTTTTTTTTTGTTAAACCATCTTCCATAGTCATCATTTCTTTGTAGTTATGGCAAAGGAACTTCATTGTTTTTTTTTTTCCTTTTTCCTCTTTTCAATCTAGTTGGGAGGGCCAACTTGAAGAAACAAATAAAACAAATGCATGTGTTGCACATTGTTAATGTTAGGGTTTGACCATTATTCATAACAAAAAAGAAAAATCCAAGGTGAAGACTTAGAATGTTAGAGACATGATTTAAGCCCAACTTAATTACTTATTAAGAGGTTATAAAATGTTTTCAATAAATATAGGTTTTTGTAAAAGTTTATACATCATAAAAGTCCTCTAATGATACTTGTGACAATCAATAGTTGTATATATTATTTAAACAATTAGGAATCCTTGGAAGGATTATAAGCAACCATCAAGACTTATATGGAAATACTAAAAAAAGATAAATGTTTCATAGGGCCTGTGGGACCCAAAGGATCTTTATGGGACCCCAAGATGATCTTTTAAGAAGGCCTAATGGGACCTTCATCTAACCTAGTATACTAGGATGTTACTACTATTTTTTTTTTTTCAATTTTGTCAACTCAATCAAAGATGTAATCATTCCTTTTGTTTTTAAACGTTTAAAAAAATTCCATTGGTTTTTCATTACATTTGAATTTCATTGGCTTATTTCTTGTTCAAATTATGTCCTTGGACAATGCATTTATAAGTTGCTCAAAACTTGATTTATTATGCAAAGTCAATAAAACTTATATTAATGGGAATTTATAAGCAACATAGTTGTCAATGTTTATATTGACATCTATGGATGAAAAGGCATGGGTGCACTTCAATGTATAGTCATTTAAAGGCAAGGGAATAGCAAAAATTTTGCATTCAAAAGACTAAAATTGTCTTCTTTATTTGGTGATGGGTGTGAGGTCTTAGAGTCAAAATACCATTGTCCAATTGCCATTTTAACCCTACACATAAAACCAAAACATGAATCATGAAATTTTGGTTTCACATCTATTGTTGTAAAATAAACCACTTATGAACCAAATCGAACTTTTTTACGATCTATGAAAAGATTACACACAAAAAGAAATTTGGGGTATTACACCTCCCATTGACATGGAACATTATGGTTAGTATAAAAATGAAAATATTGCATTTCCCACTATTTGTGGAGACTATGTTTTTGAAAAAAAATGAAGATACTATTAATCCAAACATGATATAATGCACCAAAGCAACTAAAACCATTGTTTAATATTTAAAATTTTAAGGTAGTAACTTAAGTTGGTGTTGAAATATTTGGACTTACTAACATAACAACATTCATAATACATAATGAGAATATATGGATAAGTTTGAAATCAATTTAATGAATAAGAAATGCCAAAAATCACTTTAAAAAAAATATAGCCAATGTTTTTGTTGCATAAAAAATTCCTAAAGATTTGAAAATTTTGAAAATGACATATTTTTGGGAAATTTTTAAATAATTTTTAATAAAATAATATAATGATATTTATTTATTTATTTCAATTTTAACAATCAATCATGGAATCAAAAGTCTCCCTACATAAATAATTATGTTATATCATGTTAGTTTGATTTGCTAACATGTTTTTTTTTTAAGGTTTTAATTAACAAGCGTTTGAACGTTGTTACTTCCTTAATAATGTGATGACACCCTTGCACCTCCTATTTATCATGGGCAATTGTGGTTTTTGAAACAACAAAACAAAACCATGACAAAAAAATGTGTAAGACAATAAGGGTTGGAATTCACTTGAAGTAGGTTGTTGATGAAGCTTATAACAATCCAGAGTTGCAAGTTTACCATAACACCACCACCTACATTTGTAAAAATTGTAGATGAAAAGTAACAACATAAGGTCCAAGCTCACCCTAAACCCTAAATCTTAATATGTAATATTAGAAAATGAAAGGAAATGCAAAACAACCACAAGAAAAAGGTAATGCAAAATGAGCACGAAATCAAGAATAAGAATTTCATGTGAAAGATATCATTGTTGGATTGAGTTCAACAATATAAAAATTTACAAGGTGATAACAATGCCATCAGTCGCACTGACAATCAAGTTAGGCAAAGGGAATTTACATGAGGGAGATCCCAAAACCCCAATGAGAGGAACTTTATAATGTATCATTCTTTATTTTTATTTTTATTTATTTTCCTTTTTTCTTCATGCCTATCATTTGTTCCTTCCCTCCTTTTTTTTTTGTCTTTTTGTCTGAACCAACTCCATTTCCATAGTAGTCATTTTGAATCCTATAAAGAGAAGAAAATGAAGAAATTTAATTTATGCATATATTGTAGAGGGCATTGTGTTCTTTGTTCATTCATTCATACTCTCACAAAAAAAAGAATTGTAAAAAAATGAGGGTATTGCAATTGTCAAGGTCATTAAAGATTATAATTTTGGATTAAAAAAAGGTATTACATTGTTATTTACATTTACATGGTGAAAAAAAATACATAACATTATGTAAATGTCTTTGAAACATATATGCACGTATGTTGTGTAAATGTATATCTTAAAATATGTTCATAGAAAATGTAAGTGTAAATTATAAATGTAAATAATTTACACTTATATAGTTTTCATAACATATAAGACAACCATGTACATGCATAATATTAATCTGGAAGGAATGGTCAATTCCCTTGCAAAACTAAGTTGTGTTATGAAAAAACTAAGGTGCAATGTTGGTAATTATTTATGAATCTTTCAAAAATATAATTGAAGAATTTAATGTTGTTGCAATGTGGTATGGAATAAAATTAAAGTATATGGCATGAAGTAATTATGTCTTATGAATTGTAAAACACTTAGAGAAATTTTCTAGCATAAAAATCACCATATTTTCACAAATATCCTTCCCAATTACCCTCTTAGAAAAAAAGGGCATATTGTGCCTAATTGCAAGCAAGGTAAAATAGATGAAAAAATAATCTTCTTAAAATCTAGTTTTGAAATGAGGTAGTTTTTGACATGAGCAAAAGAAAGTATATTCAAAACCTTTTTAAATTTCATAAGAAATAAATATGTAAGTGCATTTAGTTTATAATAAGTTGAATACAAATTTGATGAACTTTACTAGAATAAAAGTAGGTAACAAGTACATTTGAAAATTCAATATGGTGTTCAAACCTATTTATCCATTAAAAGTTGGATATATTATGATTATAATAGGAAAAAGTTAAAATTAAATAAGATTTTTATTAAGTTGATTTTACTTTCAACCCATTTTGTAAGTATTTCATCTATTTATATCTATTCGACTAGGAAAGCCAATCCTATCAAGTACATATATATTTTTAAAACCTATTTAAATGTAATTTTAAAAAAGTTTAATGATAAAATAGAACCTTATTATTGTGTTAGTCATTGAAACAAATAATATTTACTATCAAGGTTTGTTTTATTGCTATTTTTCAATTATGTTGTAAATATACTACAAGGAGCAAAAGTTGTTTATTTTATCTTGCTTGCATTTGCCTATAAACTTGGGCTCTATGTTGCTACACATTTACCAATGACATTCAACCTTTTTTAACTTCTTATCATGTTCCCATTTCGTTTTCAATATCTCATTATTATTCATATCAATTTCAAATTTAACTTAAATTATATTAAACATTATATCCATGGTGGGTAATGTAAAAGAAAGAATAGTTTTTTTTAAAAACATGTAAGATAGTTATTAATAAAAGAATGAGATAGTTAAACTTCAAAATGAAATAGGATTTTTTTTTTCATATTCCTACTGGTGGATAGGGGAAAGGAGTAAGGTAGTTATTAAGAAATGAGGTAGTTAAGTTGAGAAATGATAAAGTAGTTATGAGTTGTTTCTAGAATTGTCCTTGGAATTGTCTAAGGATGACCATACAATAGATTCTATGAACCTACAAAAGATTGTGCAAATTCACCCATATACCAACTCCTCAAAATTTCGTCACTGGAATTAAGAGTGGAAAGGATCCAAGTATGCATAACATCCTTCTAGGAAGTAAGTATAAGAACCTTCCCTCCCTATGCCATATGCATGGATGATGGATGTTTAGACTAATCATCCAGAAGCATCCATAATCCATAAACACATTAACATTTGCTTCATGTTATACAATGGTTAAAGCTCATGAGTGGGGGACATTCCCAACATGTTGACCTAGATTTGGTTGGTTATTAGTTCGTCCATGATTTTTTATGTGTTTAAACTTTTTCTCTTGTAGAATGAACAATGAGTCTAATATCATTTTGGGTTTTTTTTTTCCATAAGAAGGCATAGATGTGGGGACAATTTAAGGATAAAAGGTTTTCATGTACAAAATTGGAATGCTTTCTATAAAGGTTATAATGAAGTTTTGTAGATTGTGAAAATCTGAAACTTATGACATATCAACCACTCACATAACCTTTTAGAAATAGTGGTCACCAACTACTTACATTGAGTTTAAGGTGACATCAAGCTTTTAAAGGACAAGATGGCTTTGATATGAAAAAAATTCCTCATTTTTTTGTAAATTTTTTAGTATATGACAACTTTTTCAATTTTACATAAAAGTTTTAGCATTTCAAAGGAAAACATGAAGTGTGTTGATTTATGACTTATCTTATAAATGAAAAGAATGAAGTTGAATCCAATGGAAAAAGCTTATTCATTTTCAACCATATCTGCTTTTTGGATGCAAACTTTCTCATATGTTAAAATTTTGCATGATGTTTTATGTATTTTGAAAGAGGTGGATAGATGAAAATCGAACTATTTGAAGAAGTTTGGAAAAGTGAAGTCAAAACAAATGAGCCCATGAAAATTGGAAAAACAAGATAATGAAAGACCTTGAGAAAGTTGGGACATATAGAGTTTTTAAAAAATTGAAGAAGTTTGGACAATGGATGAACACAAGGAAGTTGAAAAAGATGGAACCTTGGAAAGCTGAGAAAGTTGGATAGTGGATTGGAAGTTGGAAACTTGAGAAAAAATTAAAAGTGGAACAAGGATGAATTTGAAAAAAATGGGAATAAGAATGTAGGAAAGTTGGGAACATTAAACCAAAAAAATAACAAAGAAAGGTGAGAAAGATGGAATTCGAAAACATTGAAAAAATTGGACGATGGAGAAACTTTCTCAACTTTCCAATTTTTTTCAAGTTCATCAATCTTGAAGATAAATTTGATCCATGAATAAACTTGAGGAAGGCTAGATAACGGATGGATTTAAGGAAGTTGAAAAAGTTAAAACTTTAAAAATTGGGAAATTAGACATTGATGAACCGAAGGAAAGGGTTGAGATGGAACATTAGCTATTTAAATCCTTGAGATTGGTGAACAATGGATGGATTTGAAGAAAGTGAAAAATAAGGAACTTTACAAAGTTGAAAAAAATAGACCTTGGATAAAAAGTTTAATCAAATATCATGATGACAAATGGTTATACATTGACACATGATTGAATCTTGTTTATGGATGATTGTAAATAAAATCCTTTTGATATGGATGAGAATTGGATTATGATGGATAAATTTAAACTTGTGATTGGTGAAACATGTTTACATAACTTATCATATGAAATGTTTAATTTTTTTATTAATAATTATAAAATTTTCATAAATATTTTTATGATGAGTTGACGCATGTCATGTGGCTCATAAGAAACATGCACCTACTTAGAAAAATAATGTAATGTTGGGTGAGGATTTAAGAGTTACATTTCATATATTAATGTATAACCAAGGTCAATGCAAGAGCATCATCTTGCAAAACCAAACATGACATGTTTAGTCAATGGTTTTAAAAAATGTTGTTGGATAGGTAGCAATGCATGATGTGTGCACGACCCAATCATGATCAATAGGCAATTGGCAAAGGATATAATCATTTAATACAACAAGTTTTTTTCACCATTACAAAGTCATTGGGGAGCATTGAATCATGAAGTGGCTTCACTAAACACCATTACAATTGCAATCTCTAACGGACAAAGATTTGTACAACATTGTTTTGACACGAGGTGTACTGTGAATGTTCAAACCTATGGCATCTTTTTGGAGAAACAAGCTTCCTTGTAGGTATTTGATAAGGTCATTAGTTTTACAATTGGCCAATTTGCTTTCGACATATGGAAAAACATTATCTTTCAAAATTTGGGTGAATGCTTTACATCCAAAACAATTTTCATACAAACCAAATTATAGAAAAAAACATTTTTGAAACAATTTAAAACAATTTCATTGCCCATTGCATTGAAGGTGGTCTATTTCTCATGAGGGAAAAAGGTTGGGCTATAGTCCCCAAAAAGAGAGAGAGAGAGTGAGGATGGGACTTTGTAGCCACTAGTCATATTTTAATTGGGTAGATGATCTTGCCAAAAAAGCTCTCCATGCCACATAGATTCTAAACTCACCCACATGTGTAATGGACATATGTTTTGTTTGGAGACAATTTCATTGGTATCCCTCTAAAAGTTATCCACAAAGATTGAATCACCTCCTTTCTTCATCAATTTCCGCGGCCATTTGCACGAATAAAAATCGTGTATGTAAAAAAGTGCACGACTTTTGCACACAATTGAAGGGAATTGGCAAAGTGCACAAAAAAAAAAAAAAAAAAAATCTTGGCCTTGAAACCAAAAAAAACCACACCCTTTTTAAAAACACAAAAAATAAACAACATCCACCCCCCACACAAAAAGAATAAATCAAAATACACCA
>Ga0116227_10003815_pt1 | contig 33139 bp, 23 predicted proteins | sample S1TSphgellanicum_FD_89693 | JGI IMG/M metagenome (GOLD analysis project Ga0116227, IMG submission 89693) | Host-associated microbial communities from peat moss isolated from Minnesota, USA - S1T2_Fb - Sphagnum magellanicum MG | ecosystem: Host-associated > Plants > Peat moss > Unclassified... | reverse complement strand
TTTTCTTTTTTTTTTTACTTTACATTTTTAAATTTTAAATTTAACAAAGCTTCGTTCATTGAATTTTTGGGGTGTTTGGGAACCGGCTTTTTTGCGTTTGGTGGTTTTTTTTTTTTTGTGAGTTCTTGATTCCTCTACTTGGGGGGGGGAGGGGGTTTGTAAATTTCTCAATTCTTATTGGTTTTTGATGATTTTTAGTGTGCCAAATGTACCAATGGAAGGGTTCAAATTTTATTTGGACACCAGAAACAACGGAGCCCTCCCCTTTGATCCAGACTGCCCTGAGTGCTTAAGTGTTCGCTCACCAGACACTCTGCCCTATGAGCCTGTAATCACATGGGCTTGTGAAGTAGTAGTATAGGAATTCATTCTACAGAAATTTGGGTTATTTATTTTGACTCGGCCAATTCTGCCACCAAAATTGGCCCAGTAACAATTACGACGAGATGTGCTTGGTATATAGGAATCATGAACATTTGGTAAATTAGTAAATAATTTGGGATTACATACACATGAGAACAGAAACCAAAACTGGATGAAGGGGATTTCAGAGGTCAAAATGAAGATGCGATTCTGAACTTCTAGAGATTTTCAGTTGTGCATAATTATATGATTGTATCTGTTCAAAATCCATAGCTTTGTTGCTTCTTGCTAGGAAAGGACTTGATTTCGCACCTTGTTTGTTGGATTGCTTGCCCACCTGCCTTTGCACACGGCGTATACAAAGGGCGTGGTCGATGCACCCTTTTTCATACAAACATATCGTACTCACGCCTGCAATTCAACCTCATGCGTCTCAATAGCTTTGCCTGAGTTTCTAAATCACATATAAAAAAATTAGGATGTATAAAAAAATTCAATAGGCCTTAATTCAGGCTTCTATTTCTGAAGGGTCAAATTTTGAACTTTCACCATTAGGATGTTGGACTTGGACTTCACCTAAGTCTTGGAAACAAGTTTCAATTATTTTGGTTGTCCATGTTTGAATTATTTTGTGATTACTGCTTTGTAAGCCACATGTGTATTACCAACACTTTTGCTAGGACAAAAATTGGCAATACTTGAATGTGAAGGATTTTGTGAAGGATCTTAAAGTTAGGGTAACTCCAACTATGCATTGTATTTAGGCTCATGTATTAAAATGTCAAGAGTGGCATGAGATGGTGAACAAAAGAATTGGGATTGTCTCTACCAACTCATGTGTGGGAGAGTGTGCAACTTAGTAAATAGGGTGGCATAAGTATCAGTGAGCTTCTTTTCAAGTTGTAACTTTTTTGCACTCCCTCAATTCAAAATAGCTAGGCAGTGTGGAAAAGAGTTGTCATAATTGCTAGTGACTTGTTTTCAAGAGAGCTTCGCTGAGCTCAATCTCCTACACACAAAAGTCAATGCTCAAAGGTCTAGTTGAGCATACAGACTCAATATTTTATTATGAGTTGGGCTTCCAATTTGGCATTTTGTAGCCACTGTATCCAAGTTTTATTGTCAGCGCATCAACTAGTGCCTGATGCTAAGTTGCTCTTACATGATGGACATTAATTCCATGATTTCAAAAAAGCAAATACCCTACTTACTACCTTGGCAGCTTTGACACTAATTATATTATTTTCAAAAAAATTGACAATTAAAATTTAAAAAAACTTCAAGTAACAAATGTGTGAAGCAAAATATTGAATCTTCACGAATATTTGATTTGTCTAAATGAGAATTTCGAAATTAATTAAGTATTCCAGATACACATGTGGAGGTAGTAGGGTAATTAGCTTACAAAAATGGCCAACCACTCTTTGGCAATCAAAACAAGTGAAAGGATGAACAGTAGTAGAGAAGAAAGTCACTTTAGCTCACCAGAATGATCCAAAGCCAGGACATCTGCAACATGTTTTCATTATCAGACCCAATGAACCAGCACCTACACTAATTCCTTCACCCTCTCGAGTAAGGCATCTAGTGGCTTAATTAAGATGGGAAATGTTTAAACTTAGACTCAAAGACCCCGATTTAGTCTTACAACAAGATTTCCAGAATGTTTAGAAGCAACCCAAAACTTTTAGGGTATTCTGTATTTGCCATGGTGCTGTGTAGGTGTTGGTTCACCCAGAGGTTTCTTTCAGTCAAATCTGATCTGATGAGCCAACATCCCAAGAGGCAATCCCACTGGGAAAGAACCCAATGGATGGAATCTACTTGATTTCAAAGACCTTTATGAGAGTCTAGTCAGTCTAAAGGTACAATCTCTTGGAACTTTTTCTCCCCCACTGTCAAGTTCAGGTTTGTGGGCTCCATCAAACTTAAAAGTGGAAGCCTTCTGTTACTATTCATAGCTTTCATTTTATAGGGGAAGGTCCCATTCAAGCGTGGTCCGGGTGAACCAGCACCTACTCTGGTACTGGGACTTGTAATTAGGGTTGATGAAACCCTAAGTGGATGAAACAGTACTATCAGCCGCCGAAAGCACAAGGCAACAAAACTTTTGGCAATTGACTATGATGGGTGGAGAGGTCTTGTGTGCAGTGGTCCTGTGGATGGCGAGCTTTGCATTTTGTGGCTTTGTTTTCTTGCAGGTTAAGAGTGATGGTGTTGTTACGTTCATTGCCGGTTTTGATGGCGCTTGGTGTTGCATGGCGTCCTGTTCTTGATTTTTAGTGTGTGTGACTTGTTTTTCATTATGGTTTGGAGGATGTGAATGATGGAGTGCATGGGAGCAACTATATATGAAGGAGTTCTAGGAGCTTTGGATGGACATAGAGTTAAGTTCCCTCTCATGTTTGGTTGTTTTTGGTCTATGGATTTTGTTGGCATCAAATTCTAGTATAAGTGTTAGTCTAGAGTTTTTATGTTGTGTTGGTTGGGGAAGAACCACAAGAACTGCCTTCTTTTTGAAGCTATGTATTTTGATTGTGCTATGAACTTAAGAGGAAAGGATGTAGGTTTAGAAGCCTATCTTAGGGGCCATATTAAAGAAGATGATGAAATAATATAGGGATTTCATGAGTGGTCAGAGCAACAAGTTGCTATTGGGTTTGGAGAAATTGGTAATTTCTGAGGGATATGTTTAGGTTTCATGCTTATGGAAGAGAGTACTTGCATTTATTTGGGAATTCATCAAGAGAAATTGGAATGTTGTAAATAGATCAAGGTGTTTGGGTTGGTTATAAATTTGGATAATGATTTAGTGAGTTCCACTATTTTGACAACCTCATTAACAATTCTTGAATCTATAGCATGTGATTATATATTATTAGACTTTGTACAGATAATAAATATTTCCCTCTTTCTTTTGGTTACAATACGTTCTTGATTGAAGCCTTTGAATGCTTACGTTTAACTTTGGAAACATTAAGTTTGACTAGATTTTCAAAACCCAAAGTCAGAATTGGAATCTCTTTGAGGGGTTGGGGTCGTGAGTTCAACTTGCATGGAGGTGGGTCTCCCAGTAGGACCACCATTTGACATGCCCTTTTGCCTTGATGAGCCTTTTGTTGGGACCACCGCAATGGGGCATTGTGGTAACATGGCACTATTATGGCATGGGTGGCTAATCCAAATCAATGGATTGGGGTTCAACCCCCCAATTTGCCTTATGAACTAAGCGGAGGGCTTACACAATCAAAACTTGGGACAAGTTAAACTTGTTCTGAAACAAATAGGAATTTGTTCTTGGGGCAACATATTGTCATCTTGTGTTGCCTTGAATTATTTTTTGGGGCGTCTTGGTGATGTCCCAAGGCAAAACCAAAACGTTGCATCAGGTTTCCTTTCAGGTCAACCAGAGTGTTATCTCATGAACAACCTAGTGTTATACTAAGTTGTCCATGAAACAACACTTGATGTTGTCTGTTGAAAACCTACATGCCTTAGAATTATCTCAAGAATGACTTTGTGTGAAAATTGCACCTAGCCTAAGTCCTAGTGAGTCTAGATTTAGTTAACAAATTGAATCCAAATTGAATCCAAGAATACTCTGATTAACCCTTTGTGTTGTGGGATGCACAAATCTAATTAGGAGTTAGAAGCAAGGAAGTGTTTAGGAGCTCAAGTGTGTGAGAGTATGAAGATTAAATCAAAAGGGCATTTCAAAGGGGGGTGTGGGGGCGGGGGGCCAAAAATAGTGGGAAGTTGGAACCCGCTCAAGTAGTGAGTGGATTTTGGAACTTTTTGCATAAAAGCCCCATCTATTTGGGTGGGGAAACTACAAACAGTGGGCCCATGGGCATTCATGGAAACGTGCCTTATGCCTTCCTACAGCTTAACTGTTGTACAACAATGGGATATTATTCTACTTGGGGAGGTCACAAAAATAATAAGCCCAAGAAAATGTTGACCTCCTATTGAAGATTAAAATAAGCAAAATATTTATTTATTTATAATCAATAGTCCACATTAAAACTTTTTTTTTTATTGGTTGTTGCATGGAATCTAATTTTTTCAAGTCATTAATGAACCCTAGGAACAATGTCCAAGCTTGGTATCCACATTTCAATAGGTGTTCTTAAGTTTCCTTCTAGGTTGCAACCATTATTACAAAATGTAAGTGTAATTTGTTAATTCCCATTCAATGGATCAGTGAATTCACTACATCCCCATTAGGTCTCATTCAGTGAACTGATGAATTCTCTACATTTTCATTAGGTCTCGTTTAGGAAATTAGTGAATTCACTCAAAATCCATACATTTTCGTTAGGTCTCGTTTAGGAAATTAGTGAATTCACTCAAAATCCATACATTTTCGTTAGGTCTCGTTTAGGAAATTAGTGAATTCACTCAAAATCCATACATTTTCGTTAGTTCTCGTTTAGGAAATTAGTGAATTCACTCAAAATCCATACATTTTTATTAGGTCTCATTTAGGGAACTAGTGAATTCACTCAAAAATCCAGAAAAATCAGTTGGTGAATAAAAATGCATTTTGTTATAATGAATGAATATTATTATGTGATTTGAGGGAAACAAGGTTGAGACAAATTGGTAGGTTTCAAAAGCCTAGATGAATGACTTTGTATGTGCTACCATGGTGGAAGAGGACAAAATCATGCCACAATTAAGAAACATGTGAGACAACATGGATGTGATGCATATTTCAAATGACATTCATTAAACTTTGACTAAATTTTGCACTTTTGTTTGAACACATAACCCTTTATATCATCAACTATTAACTGTGGAAGTGTACATTGGTTTTGAAATTATTATTGATTCGGGTTTGGTAGTCTAGTTGTAAGTTTGCATAGAGACTAGTAGTCGAAAATGCACCAAGGACTATTGAATGCATAGACCCAACAAAATTTGATTTGGCTGATCTTCCTACACTTGACCTAGAAATTCAAGTGCATAAAATAGTTGTCAAAGCATTTGCCTCTTATGATGAATTACAACAAGCAATGAGTGAAGAGAAAAACCCATTTGAAGGTGACCCCTCTGAGAATGTCACAAATAACATTGAAATCCTTAGGAACCAACCACAACATGAAACATTGATGCAAGCAATGATGACAAAAGCTTCAACACCCTTATATGAGGGTTCTTCTACAAGCATATTGCTAGCAATATTGTTGTTGAATTTAAGGATGGTGCATGGGGTTAGCAATGTTTTCATAGATGAGTTGTTCTCATTATTGCAAAGGAGTTGTTGACCAGATGAAACACCTTCAGCTGCAGGTTGATCTTGTTGCAGCAGTGGCAGGTTTATTGCTACAGGGTCTGAACTTCTTGAAGATGGCAAACACTTCCTCATACAACTCTGCACCAACAGCAATTTCTCTAACTGTTGGGCCATCAAAGTTGTCCAACCTCTACTTTGATAGTCATGAGAATGAGCAAGTTTGGGGTTGCCAATGAATTCAGAGTTCTGAAGGAAAATCTCTTCAAGATCTCAATGAGCTCATGGGGCAAATCTGCCATTATGAACACTGACAATGGCTGAAACCTGCTCTAGGTTCTTCCTGCTTGAAGCTTGAACAACGAGTTCTTGTTCATTATATCAACAAGTTCATCACGACATAGGCCACACTCATATGCAACAAACTGCAGGAGTGGGGTCCTGCTCAAAGTACTTGCCCGCAACACAGGAGTCATAGTAAGGACTGGAGGTTCAAAAGTGCTCTGGATTGTTGTTGGTATCAATGATACTTTTTCAAAGACCATTGTGCACGTGCACATCTTCACTCCCTTTACTCACCAGATGTTCCAAAAATTGTGTCAGGAAACTCAGTCAGTTGCACTTCTCACATTCATCAACAAGAGGCTCCACTGGCAGTTGAGACCTGACTGTCAAGATCAGACCCCTGATGAAGTCTTCTGGGTATCCATCATCTATTAGTTGGCCCACAGCCGAAGGAGCATTCTATGGATTGAGCTTTTGGACATAGCCATCAATGTACTGAACCATGTTGCTGGAATCATGATAATGGGTGAGATCAGGCACCGATCCATGATGGTCACAGACATTGATATGCCGCGCATCTGGTAGCTTTGACTCCATCAAGAAGTGTTTTCTCTGGAAGGTAGAAGACATTTCAGGGTCTTTACTGGAACTCAGGTATGCCCCAAGGAAGAAATAGAGCCCCTCATCTGACTTGAACTGTTTGAACAGTTTCACACATGAATCCACACCCAGCTCTCCACATATTGACATACTCATTAACCACCTGAACAATGATCTGCAGATTTCCTTGCACATTGACCACCAGAAGCTCCTTTATACAACCCAAGCCCATTCTCTAGACAGAGCTCTGAAAAATTCCAGAAAAGCCAGAGGTTCAATGCCATGATGGTTGATAACAACCTGCTTAATGTCATTCAGCTCTGTGTAATGCTGAAGAGACCACATGTAAAGACCAGTTTTTCCACAAAGCTGTGAAACTCAAGGATGGTCATAGTGGCTGAACATTCCATTTGAGAGCGTGTCTTCTGCTAACTATTTTGATCTCCAGCAGGTTCTTCTTGTTCTGGTCCACAACTAAGTGGGAAAGCTCCAAAGACTCAAAATCATTTAACTTCCTCTTTGTCAATAGAGTCCTCAAATACTGCAGCAGAGGTGAGGTCTGTTTTGGCTCCACAGGGACACTCTGGAATTTGGCAACAATGTCTGGTGTCTGCAGAATACCTTGGGGTGAATCTGCTAAAAGATCTGCAGCTTCCTTGTACTTCACATGGGAGAACAACTCTTGGAACTGTTGTACCACCTGAATGAACCAGAACCCATATATCCATATGACTTAAAATGTGTGACATTGATAATGCAAATGGCAGGAGAAGAAAAAAGGTGTGAGATGCATTAGGTTGTGCTCATGGTTTCCAATGGTGGTTGCTCTGTTTAATATCCCTTTGCCTAGCATCTCTGCCAGTTTCACTTGATTCCTAATCCTAAAATCACACTGTCAGAAAAATCTGTGTCTGAAGGCTTCTCCCATGTGTGCAGAGATGAAGGATGGAATTTCAAGTAGAGATGATGCACTGACCTCACAGTACACTGCTTGGGATTTGAAGCCAGACATCGGCAGATCAACAGGTTTTCCTTGGGCTTGAGGAAGTTGTTGCTGTGTACTGCTGAACCAAGTGCTCCTAAACCAGCACTTGCCTTAATCACCTGAACAAAAGTGAATTGTTGGGACTCATTCCTTCGCCTTGCATTTGTTGGAAAAGTTGCATTGCCTTCTCAAGTTGCCCATCCTTCATGTCTTCTGTAAGCATCTGATTCCATGCAAAAATGTTCAATTCCACTATGCCTGATGCCATTGCAGCCATTTATGCTTCCCCCCCATGGCAGGTTTTGTCAGTTCTCAAGCAGAGTGCTTCCTGTGTCTTCTTGTGTTTGAAATCCAGACACCTTTCATTTGTCTTTAACCAGAAATCCAGATCAAGCTCATCAGCCATGTATTCTCCACATCCCAAGCATAAATCACATCAAAAGAACGAAGAGAGCCACACTGACCTTCTCCATCAACATATTGCATTTACCTACCTTCTCCAGCCTACTACTACAATCCCACTAGTGCAAAGGACCTGAAAAGAATTTTTGCCAAGTTTAGACCAGGGCAAGATAGCAACCAAGAGAGAGGTTAGCAAAAAAACACTGCCTTGGAAGCTAACACTCATGTTTAAAAAGTTTAATCTCACAGTATAGTTATTGGCCATCATAAGGCAGATAAATAAGCCTAAGTAGGTACCCAATTCCTGAAATCAATAGTTCAATAACCCAATACACTATTGTACATTTACCTACTTTTTCACTTGATGAATTAAACCTGGATATGCTGGAAACAAAAGGACCAATCAACAAACTTAAGAAATATTCAATAAAGAAAATATTGAATGTATGTACCCTGGACCATGCATGAGCCCTGACAATCTCTGCAGTTCTGCATGAATGTCCATCATCTGGGGGTGGCCTTGAACTCTATAACAAACGCATGCACCTCAGTGTTCACTTCAGTCCATGTATTACCCAGCTGTTTCTCTGCACTTTTTTCCTTTCTCTGCCGTTCAACATTCTCACAGAAATGTGTGTACGCAGCGGCACATAACCAGCAACATTGTAATGCTCCATTTCAAGAATTTGTTTGGCAATGCATTCTGTCATCTCCACATTACCGTGATTTCTGCAAGCACTGAGCAAAGCCATCCATGCAGTCACATGTGGTTTACAGGACATTGGCATGACCATATCCTCTGCCTCCTGTGGATGGCCAGCATGGCCAATAAGGTCAACCATACAGGTGTAATGTTGCAATTTTGCACAACAACCTATGACTATTGAAGCATAACAGCGCACATCTTCATCCACCAGACCTGCATGGCTACAAGCTGACATACAACAAGTAAAAGTGATATCATTTGGCTGTACACCTTCTTCACACATCTGTTCAAAATGTTTAAGAGCTTTTTACCATGCCCATGCATCACACATCCTCCAAGTGTGGAATTGCAACAAAAGTATTGTTAGACTTTTTACATGTGCATAACTTAACAATTAGCAGCCCCGCAAAAGTAGCAGAAAAGGGTTGCACACATTCAAGAATTGCGCTTGTTGAAACAGTTCAGTGCCTTTTGCCTCTACCCACATTGCACTTGTCCCAAGTGGCTAAGTCTAGCAAGGCATCTTGTTAAACAATCTTGAAACAACTTGAATGCCCATACATGACCATGTATCCACCAATGTTGGGTGGCTCTTAGAATGAATGATCAATTTAAATATATATTCACTTATTTGTTGGTTTTCAAAATTTTCAAATATTTTAGGTCAAATCATATCAATACAAGTCATTGGAGCCTCCTAAATCATGTTGTGATAGTGTTTTTTGGGTGCGAGTACAGATATAGGAGCCAAAACCTATGTCAGATAGTGATGAAAACTATGAACCTTTTACATATGTTTTTTTTGAAAAACATTTTAAAATTATGTTAATCATTCCAAGTTGTCGTAAATGGCTAATATGAAAGTTGAGGATTTCAAATTAAAAATTTATTAAACTAAATTTTGGGTTATGGTTTTTAAAAAAGATGTTTGAACTTGAATAGGTGTTGCGTTAGATGTGGTTAATCTTACAAAAGACTAGGTAAAGGACTATTGTAATAACATAATTTTGATAGTAGAAAATTTTGATGATAGCAACCTACTACCCAAGTTCAAAAAAAACTCACAATTTAAGAGATATGGAATTTTAAATTTTTAAAAATTCAAAGTATTTTTCAATTTTTTAAATTTTCAAAAGACTTTTACCACATGTAAATGGGGTGTAATGTGCATGACATACAAAACAAAGTTGTAATTTATGATATAAAAAATAAAATCCTAAAGTAGTTAACATATTTTGGTATGATTCAAAATTATGATAAAATTTCAAGATGAAATGCAAAATCTAGAAAAATTTACGCACTTTGAAAAATTCATATTTATTCAACAATGATTAACATAAGACATGTGATCTATTGGGGAAAATATATGCATTTTTAATATCAAGTTCAAAAAATATTTCATTAAAAAATTCTTTCATATGAAAAAGTGAAAAAAGACTAAAAAAGATTGATAGTCCTTCTGTAAAGTAATCCCACTGGCTCCTATCTATGTACTTGCACCCTTTTATATTATTTCATTATACTTAAACAATGCTTAAACAACTTTTTACATTGTAATTTCTAAGCACAAAAAACATTAGTTAATTTTTTTCTTTTATGTGTTAAAATATATTTTATATTATTGGATTATTAAATTCGACAAGCTTATCTTGATGTTGGATTGATATATTAAAAAGGTAAGTATACAAATACAACAGACAATTTTAACATTATCTTAGTTTATGAATCTTTAAAAATATAAAAAACTAATTAATTACATTCAAGGTGGATCCTATTAACATGGTTTGACCCTTTTAATATATATTCAATTGTGGTTCTCAAAAAAATCAAATCAAATAACCAACCAAAGAATCATGGATTTTTTCATGAAATTATTTTTTTTTGAGGTTTTTAAAACAAAAAAAAATTGGCAATTCTTTGATTCTATTTTTTTTTTCAAAGAACCAAAATTGGAAATATTTTAATTTGAAATATTTAAAAAACCAGAAAAGGCAATTTTTAAAAAGTTCAAAAACTGCCCAACATTATTATGCACATGCACAAGAGACATTATTGGCCATTTCCATGGCATAATGCATGCATGTCAACTAAAATTATTTTCAATTACATGCCTTTAAAGTTTAAAACCCATAAATAGTGTGAGAACACAATGGTGATCCAACTCATTTTTTCATACAACACTCTTTTATATGTATAGGAAAATGCCAAGTTGCAAGTTGTTACATTTGGAGCACATGTATACCTTATGATAAATTCACACATATTGATAAATTGTCGATAAGTCAATGATACAACATTATGATTTTTTAGAGGATTCACATATATGATGTTAGCTACCATCAATGCTTATATGGAATCCTACATATCAACTAGTGTTAAACTAATGTTAACGGGTTTGCTATGTAACATTGAATCTATAAGAAACATAAATTTCAACAAGTGCAAATTGATGTTATGTAAAATCAAATGTGAGGGTTTTGTAAATTGATGTTATGATATGCCATGCAATTCATGAGACCACAGATGCAAAAGATGTTAAGGAAACATGTGCTTGCAAGAATTGTTTAAATTCAAGAGAATCGCATAATGCTATAGCAATGTGCAAGATTGATGTGATCAGCAAGAAAGATGCACAAATGTGAAAGTTCCGTGTCCAATTTCAAAATTAAAAAACAATTGTGATTCATATATAGATGTGATAATTGTGATTCATAATGTTAATAGGATCAACATGAAATTTTTGGCAACTATGAAAAAGACCAAAGTGAAGACAAAATTCCAAGAGAAGACCATAAGTTCAAAATCTCAACTATCAACGAGGCTATCGAATTTTAATATTATTGATTATTAATTGTCAATTATTTATTAATATAAATAATAATAATTAATGAATTAGTAAATAAATTAGTTATTAATTATTAATTAACATTTGATTCATGAGTAATTAATTAATTAAGTAAAATAGTAATATTAAATTTTCAATTTTAATTATTAATTATTAATTATTCAATAATTAGTGTACTAAACCTAGGTACTTACATGTGGCTAAAAGTAACATGTAAAAAGCCTATTAAACCTTATAAGTACCTATTAAATGTAATATGTTGAACCTAAATTAGTTGTGAACTTAGGTTAAGTATATACCCTAGGCAAAACAAATTTATAAGTTAAATAACCAAATTAATATGGTTGATTTGATTAAGGGTCAAATCAAAATGGCCAATTTGATTAAGTCCTAGCCATTGAATATGGTCAATTTGACTAGGTTTTGGTCATCTTCATAGACCTCTATCGTTTTTTATTAGATGTTTGGTTTGTTAGGTGGTCACAAAAGTCATTTTAAACAATTATTTCAATTAAAGGTAACTCATGTTTTTCATGTCTTAAGCGTTTAATCAAAATGGTCATCCCCTTTGGTCAATATGAACATTTTAGTCAAGTTGGACCTCCTAAAAGACCACATTCTCTTGTAGTGAATAATCATTTTGAATTTTTAAATTGATGCTTTAAAGTATCAATTATATTTGGATGTTTTAGCAAATTGTGAAATTCCAATATGTAAAACAACATAGGGTTTCAATGCATGTTTGATTAAAATTTGTAAATAGGAGAATTTCATTATGATTGTGTCTTAAATTTCACCTTTTTGCTTGAATTATTTAATTGTACTCTAAATCCTCTAGCAAATTGTGAAACTCCAATCTAATACAATGTGGGGTTATTAATTCACACAAGTCATCATTCACGAAAATAAAAATGGAAAGATTTCACACATGAATTTGTTCATTATTTTTACCCTTTTGACAATGTATACAGGGATGTCACAACACAATGGCATTAAAATTGGCCTTCCAAAGAAAAAATTCAAAGGGAAAAAACTAACAACTCCAACTTCACTATGGACATCCAATCAAGGAAACCATTATAGCCCAACTATAGGAACACATAGAAGTTTTGGCCTTGATTAAAGCCAAAATAAAAAAACACTTACAACTCTTGATAAGGTGGATGGTTACAACAATTTTCAAACCAATGTTATGAAATGGAAGAAAGTATCATTTGTTGTGATGAGTACATGTTCACAACATTTGAAAAGCACCTTAACACCTAAAAATCATGAACACTACCAAAAAAAACCAACAAATAGGTTAGTGAATTGTTTATTGTAATCAACTTTTATTTGTACAACAATGTTACAACCACCTAATTCATGGTAGTAATAATCTTCAAGAAAAGGTCCTAAAGGTTTAACTATGGATATATATGTTCTATCAATGGCACCATGCATAAAAGATAGGCCACATTAGTTCTAGAAACCTAACATCACTTGTTGCATTTCATCTCCATGTGGCCATGAAATCAAATTTTAAAATTTGTGTTGATAGTGATGACAACTTCATGAAACACAATTGACACTATAAATTTGGCAACAACAAATGGTTAAGAACAAATGAAGAAATTCATGCCTTGTGCCAATTTGTAAGTCATGCACATTATTTTGATTTCCACAAGAATTAATTTCTTGTACGTTGTATATTGTCTTACAATTTGAGACCTCAAATGATTAATAATGTAAAACAACATACCTTTGGTCATCTTAAAGTTTTGAACACAATGTTTGTCATCGTATTCAACCATTAAAAACCTTGAGAACTAAGTGGTGGATTGAGGTTTCGCCCACTTCAACAAAAGGTGACCCTATATGCCAAATGTTTTCACTAGATTTTGAGTGAATTCATTGGTCCCAATGAATGGAAACTAGTGGGGTGGCAGTGAAGTCATTGTTCCACTAAATAAGGACTGGTGAACTGCACCTACATTTTGTAATAGTGACCCAAGTTTGTAGGTAAGTTATTTAACACACTTCCAATTTGGTATTTGTGTAGAATTCCAACAACAAAACACAGAGTTGTTAATGTTTTCTCCTTTATAAATCAAACCAATAGTTGTAGTAGGAGACTCCACATGTTGAACAATAATCCTTTCCAATATCTTCAACAACAATTAATGATAACAACTATGTCAAACTATGCTTTGTCCATTGTGATTTTGTGCAAGGAAGAAAGTTCAAAATTGACACAATGATGGAATAAAGAAATGAAAAGAAAATGATAGGTTTGCACGAGGAAAAAGGTTTAAAGTCAACACAACAATGGAACAAATAGATGAAAAATAAATAACAAAACAAATAAGGAAAATGGTGCAAATTCAAGATAATGATGGAGTAGTGACAGGAAAAATAGACAATGCAAGCTATGTAGAGATCACAAGATGCATATAGAACATGCAGGTGAAGAGAAAAGCTTATGAAGAAATGCAAAGGTGAATGCAAGGTATGGTGGCTCATTTTTGGAATCATAATAACAATTTTTGCAAGGTGGTTTGTGTTTAAATGCTTATGGTGAATAATTTAATCTTAATTACAGTAAATGATAATTTATTTTAAATTAACAACTTGATTATGAAGACATTTGCACAATTATTTTTGAAAATGTTGCATTGAATTATCAATAGTGGACTTTTGAAGTCAAAAGTATGGACTAATCAATTGACCGGTTTGGTAAGAAATTCAATAATTTATGTAATCCAAGCATTAACCCTAATGTTAGTCTAATTCAATAGCCAACATTTAACAATAGGTGTGAATCCAACATTAATGGGTGCAAAATATCTTGTATTGATAATAAGAATAATTTATTATGTGTGAATGGGTACACATATGGAATGATATTGATAGTGGACAAACATGGAAAGGTCATTAGAACATTTTTATGGTTTGAAAATGAAGTGTTTTTATCAAATATTTAAAACATCAAAAAATGAAATTATATTTATTGTTGTGTTGAGTCCCTTCTATTCAACTTCCTCATAGATTGAAAATAAAACTTCATCTAGCAATTTAACTCCACTTGGGCCCATAATGAACACTCTTGATAAAGACTATTCATTGGTTTTTTCTTCTCTTTCACCATGCTGCAACACAAACATTTAACAATAAATTACTAGCACCACAAGCTACACTATGCATTAACTTTGATAAATAACACTTTATGACAAGCTACAATGTGTATGCAAAGTGCAAGAAGCTAGGTCAATACTTTCAACTTGCCCAAATGAAAGTTGCAAACTTCAAAAAAAAAAAAAAACCTAAACCCACCCCTAATTCAAAAATTTCACCTTTGAAGATATGCACATGCGCAAAAATCAAGGTTTCCTATCCTACTTGCCACAGTATCACTAGGAACCAATGTTTCCATAATAACCACACCACAAAAGGTGTGGGTGATGTTTTTTATGTTTGCACTTGAGAATTACAAGTGCATTACAATTCAAGGCATATTGTGACTTGGTTAATGAATTCAAAAAAATCTAATCATGGGTGCACATGGAAAGAAAATAATGTTGAAAATTTAAAATGTTCAAACCTTTGCTTAAGGTTTAGAACCATGACAAAGGGCATGAACAAAAAATTAATTAAAGACCGAGAGCTTGACAAAATGAAGTGAAGGTTGATGTGCAATAACCATTTGAAACAAAATTCATAACTCTATGAGTCTAGAGGAAGATTACAAATGATGTAATCACCAAATGAAATTATTTCCATCGTGAACTCAAAACATTCAAAGTGTAATTTGCAAAAAATAATCATGTTAGATTTGGGTTATCTTTTGTCAACAAGGGCTAATGGGGTCGCATGAATCAAATACATAAGGTTTAAAAATATGATGAACATTTTAGGTTCCACAATGTTTGTACATTTAAATTCAAGTGACAAGATTTTCCATGATAAACTTGTAATTTGAAAATTGGTTGTATGATCTTAATGCAAGGTGTAATTGCAACCTTAACCTTGGGATCACAACCGAGGTTTGGGGGGCATGACAAGGGAAATGAATCAAAAATGAGGTCAACAAATCTTCATTCAAACACACAAACACACAAATATGTGAAAATGCAATAAAACAAACCCCAACACTTTCAAATGGATTCTCACCTGGGAGTAATCCATGGGCATTAAAGGTTCTCATTTGGTTTGTGCAATTTGAAACGATCATGAGATCAACTTAAGGAGCTAACCCCATCTTAGACCTTAGACACCCCTTTCTTGTCGGGATATAAGGAGCACATTCTAGATTAGTATTCCATTACAAATTATGAAACAATAAATTATTTTGCCAGTGATTCCACTTGACAAACCAAAGAATGCATCACAAGGGCCCTAAAAAGTTAGAATTTTGCTTTTCTCGAGAGCTTGATCCAGGATGAATTTGTGATCAATGATTCCATTAGTTCTAAGTTTTTTTCCTATTTGCATTGAATTGGTGACAAAATTAAAAGTCATTGTTAATGAAATTACATGCTTTCAATGAAGGCCCACCAAAACAACCTCCTACTACGGGGACATACTTGAAATACCTATCATTACACTTGCAACAACATGAAATATTTTTTTAGAGTGAGAACAAACACAAATTTGACAATTTGCTTTCACACTAAAATCATCACAAATGATATCATAAAGCATAAGCATGTGTGTACTAAGCATAGTCTGCAAAATCCTTTCCATGCTAGGTTTTTGCAATATCCATCTTGAAGCCAAAGCAACAGGCTCTCAGCCATGCTTGTTGCTTAGAGCTCAAAGGAATTTTCGCCCAGATTCCACCCACAAGTGAGTCTTATATTGTTCCAGCATAGCCTAGTTGCCAATATTCCTTTTGCAGACATTTCAATTGCACTTTTCAGTTTTCTTACACATGACATCAGAGCTAGGATGGAGTGGCTGTTTAGCTTTACTCCTCAAATCAATACCTATAACTTCACAGTTATCCTGAAAGTCACCTTGTCTTTGGGCCCTAGTTTGGTCCTGCAATCCCTATTTCATGGCCAATTTGAGTGTAGCCATAGAGTGAGAAAAACTGGACACCATTTAATGAAATTGGGTATCAGTTCACAAGATTCACAATATTTTATTCTAAAAAGACTTGATTTAATGAAGAATACCTATAAGAGGCAGTGAAGGTGCAGGAAAGGCAAATCCAAAACTAGGGGTTAAACTCCTTGAGGACCAATTCAGGTGAGAAACCCAGATTGTCCCCCTCCTCCTCCTCCTCCTCTTCTTTTTCTTTCATCCTGACTCTTTACTTCATCCCCAGTGCAAAACTGGGGAACTCTGTTCATCCTGACCTTTTATTTCGTCCCCAGATTTTGCAAAACTGGGGTCCAGTATGAGTTTGGGTAACTCATATAGCAAGAAAAAGAACCAGACACGAGAACCCTAGATAGATACGTGCTTGAGTCGAGACCTCATTTTGGGACCCCAATTTTCACTTGGATTTACTTATGAATTTTAGTGGGCGCACGGTTGCGCAGAGAGTTTTCTTCGTTGCAGTGATGGCTGGAGCCACCCGGGCAATGACTTGCCATCGTCTCTGCTTACTCTCTCACCCTTCCGAGCTAGTCATCGGCACGGCCAAAACATTCTTCACCGTGCAATCATTCCAAGCCAAGTTTTTCAGGAAATGGTCAAGTATAGGATCCATAAGAGCTTTCGGCTGTGGCGGAGCTGGAGCTTCTCGAGCTTGTCCGGATGGAATTCTTAGAATACCTAATTATGATTCTCTACCCCAATTTCCTTCTTTTAGATTTTCGGTTCTCGACAAGAGACCACGGGGATTGTGCGATTTGCATTTGGCTAGGGCACAGGTGAGCGTGGAAGAAAGGGAGATTGAAACGGAGTACGTTTCACGCAATGTGGTGGATATCCTGCAAGAGAGAGGTCTAATAGAGTCTATTACGGACGAAGAGCTTCGGTCTGTTTGTACGAAGCAGCGTTTGAAAGTATATTGCGGGTTCGACCCTACGGCCGAGTCCCTTCACCTGGGCAACTTGTTGGCAATTATCGTCCTCTCATGGTTTCAGAGGTACATCTTTCTATCTGGTCGAGATGCGTGCGTGGTATAAAGTGTGATATTCTGTGGTCTATTTAGGGGGGTGTGTTGTGCCTTTTGCAACAACAGCAATTCTATGTCTTGCAGTGATTATGAGGACGCCGTACAAGGCCCTTGACTAGAATACGGTATCTCAGGTTTCTAATCCAAAGGGGATATCAATGAGCACGAGCTGAAGTTCATCTGCTCAGCTGAGGATAATGCATGCAGATTCATGGTAGAACTGCAATTAGGGTTTCAGTAACATGCAAATATGGAAAATTTGCAAATTTCTACAGTATCCTTTGACGAAGTTGTTTGGTGCTATTGTGTACCAGATGTGGTCATATACCAGTTGCCTTGCTAGGAGGTGCCACTGCGAGGGTTGGTGATCCATCAGGGAAGAGTATGGAAAGGCCCGTGATGGATGACCAAACAATTGCTAGGAACTTGAAAGGCATCCATGGTGTCCTCAGTCAGATCTTGAAGGTAGCTCAAAAATACTCTTAATATTGCAGCTAGAATTGCAGTGCATTGAGGGGTTTAGGGTGGAAATGCTCAGGGTTTAGGTCCTTCTAATCATACAGTCAAAGGCCTCGCAAATAGCTTCCATGTGATGACCTAATTGTTGCCAAAATGGCTAGATGGATGGGGTAACATATAGAACCAGTTCTAAATTGGTTCTGTTTTTCTGCAATCAGGTGGAGGATGTTTCAGGAGACAAGAGCACAGGGAGGTTATTATCAGCAGAGGGAGCATCAGGGATCAGCAGATCAGAACAGCTCACAAGGGAAAAACATTCACCTCTTATTTTGAATAACTACGATTGGTGGAAGGAGTTTAGTCTTTTGAACTTCTTGCGAGATGTGGGAAAGTATGCAAGAGTTGGGACAATGATGGCAAAAGAAAGTGTGAAAAAGAGACTGAATTCTGAAGAGGGCATGAGTTATACAGAGTTTACATATCAACTGCTTCAGGGCTATGACTTTGTGCACCTGTTCAAGGTATGAAAGAAACTATTCTCGTGAGATTGCAGCATTGCTGAAGCTCACACATTATGCACCCTAAGTCTTTCCACTCTTGCCTCTCTTATGTGTGTGCAACCATGGATACAGGAAGAAGGGATCTCAGTCCAAATAGGTGGGAGTGATCAATGGGGGAACATCACAGCAGGGACAGACTTGATACGAAAATTGCTACAACAAGAAGGAGCATATGGACTGACATTTCCTCTCTTACTCAAGAGTGATGGCAGCAAATTTGGAAAATCAGTTGGAGGAGCAATATGGCTCTCTCGTTCTCTTCTCTCTCCTTACAAATTCTACCAATATTTGTTTGCAACTCCTGATTCAGATGTCATCAAGTTCATGAAGATTCTCACATTTCTAGATCTTGAAGAGATTCAATCTTTGGAAGCAACTATGGGGAAAGAAGGCTATGTTCCAAATTCAGTCCAGAGGAGGCTGGCAGAAGAAGTCACACTCTTTGTCCATGGTGAGGAAGGATTGACAGAGGCTCTAAATGCAACTCAGGCATTAGCTCCCGGTGGAGCCACCCAGCTGGACTGGAAAACTCTAGAGGCCATAACAGAAGATGTACCATCATGCTCTGTTGCTCAGGCTTCTCTGTTAGGTTCATCTTTGGTGGATTTGTGTGTCTCCACAGGGCTCCTTCAGAGTAAGACTGCAGTTCGCCGCATGATCAAGCAGGTTAGTACTATTGAGCTAGCAAATATAAAGTGCATATGATCAATTGGTGGAGGCCAGTTCTCAAGTTTAGAGCTCATGCTTCTTGTCTAAATTTCTGAGTGCCAGTATCTTTGCAGTTGTCTCCTGCTTAATTTCTGATGCATGTCCCTTTGATACTAGCAGGGTGGACTCTACCTCAACAATGAAAAGGTGGAAGATGAGGGGAAGACTATGGTTGCTGATGACATTGTAGATGGAAAGATGCTACTTTTATCTGCTGGCAAGAAAAACAAAATAGTTGTTCGAATGACTTGATCCTATGGGAGTTATGGAGATAGAATGGTAATTGTGTCAGCTATACCATGTAAGCAGTAATCACATTCTGATTAGCTGCTTGATTGAGCACTTTTTTTTCCATTAAAACACATGACTAGTGAGTTTTCATTTTACGACAATCATGGAGGTTTATTTGTGTTTCCCTTCTCATGTCTAGCTAGAGTCTTTATTGTTACTGGTCCTCCTATTTGTAGAACCTATGAGAAGGAAACTTGGCCACAATTTACAATTTTAAAAAAGGACCCTGCATGTATTCCACTGTTTTGAAGAAGGGTGATATAGGCAGGAGAATTTGCCTATTCTCAGCAAGGCATCAATCTGTGTACTGTAACTGCTGTATTTTGCCTGAAAGTCCTTATAGAAATAACCCTTTTCTGTCCAGTATAAGGATATCAACATTCTTTGCTTAATTGTGTTGCCTGTGCCCCATTTCTGTTTTCAGAACTGCAAGAAATTGGAAATGGAGGGAACAAGCATCCATCTACACATTGCATGTCAGTTCTACTCCCTGGAGTGTCTCAGAACGAGCTAAACATACAAGATCTCTTCAGCAACTGCTCTTGAATGTTAGAGAGGCTAAACTTGCATTGCATAGCTTTTTGGTCAAAGTGCCTGTTTACTGGCTTGGGGCAAATGGTTGAACTGGGAATGTCACCAAGACCAGCATAACTCTTGAAGTGAATCTTGCCTGTGGGAGGTTCGTCAACTGAGATATCACCAACGGGCCCAGAAGAAAAACTCCTTTGCATGCACACCTGACAGATTCTTGATGTGATTTGGTAGTAAGTAGCCCTTGACCTCTTCAGCATAGCTTACGAGTCTGCAAGAGCAAATTTGTGGGTGGTTTTTGCTTTCTGTTTTACATTGAAATAGCCAGTCTTTGTATCATATGTCACTTCCTCAATGTCCTCCAGTGGCAGCAAACCACCTGCATTACAGCCACAATGCCTCCTCTTCAAAACACAAATGTAGTGTAAACAAACATCTGGGGGGTTGTTCCATTGGAGGCCCTTATGAAACTTCAATTCTCGAACAAAGTAACAGTATACTGCAGGTGGTGCCCTTTGAGTTGTGAGTACAGGGAAAGAAGCAACTACTCTATTAGAACTGTGTATCTACTAGCTCCAGCATCAAGAGCAAAAGCTTTCCACATGTTTCTTTGGCACAAGGATTTGGTATGAGGTCCAATTACAATTTAGGCTACTTCCTCTTCACTGGTATCTGCAGCCACAACAGTAGAACGATTTATTTGGCAATGTTGCCACAATCATGAGGAGGCTAAAGTCTGGCATCTAGCCGGGCTTACATCATAAATTGCTCTGCTTTAGGAGCTGGAAACTTGCAGGAGGGTCTATGTTCTTTTGTCTCCTCCTTCACACTCTCTTTATTGACCTTCTGTATGCTCAGATCCTGCCGTGCTTTTTCCAGCCGTACTGTATATTCCTCTTTCCTACAACAAACTCTTAGGCAATTAGAATGAGATAATCTTCCTTTGGTGTGTAAGGGGCATTCCGAGGGCGTTGCGTGTAGGAAATACCTCAGTCCGTTTCAACGACGGTACTGTAAAGTGCTCCAAGCTACAATGTTATATAGGGGAATGAAGTTTTCGTTTCACCTTCATTGCATGTCGGATGTAACGAGATCCTCAAAGGATTGAGATAGGTGGTGAAGGAGTTGGATCTTCCCGGTTCAAAGCCACCGGTTTTTGGAAAAGGTGTCATAGGGGCAAAAGGAGAAACACAGACAGAGACAGTGATAGAGTACCAGACGTACCAGGCAAGTTGAATTTTTCGATCAGTTCCTTGGCTCTTGCAAAGCACTCATCGTGACCCTTGACCACCAAAGTTTTCTCCGACAATTGGACCGCCATTCTGGTGATATCGGCTCAAACAAGAAGAAGAAAGATAAAATTTCAACAAATCGTTTTAGACACCTGGATCAGACAGCACTTCCCCATTAGGCTCTCTCCAAGATCTTCAGAAGGAAACAGAATTCGTCAACCGCAATACACTGCAACGAACTCAGAACTCAAGTTCTGGGAGGCCATGAGCGAAACGGAAACTCAAGAATTCCGACTGTAATCAAAATGTGGATTCTCTGCATCCAGAATCTTCGTCTTCACCTCCTCAAAACCTGACCAAGAGATTGCGCAGAATTTTATTTGAGAGAGTTTGGAGCAACACGCCCAACTCCAGGGTAAAGGACCTGCAAGGTATCACCTCAAAATCCCAGCTCTGGATTCCTTCACCACCTTGAAAGAAGTTTTCAGAAGAGACGCACATTCTGATTCAGGCCAATGGAGTTTTTTGGGAGGCAAACTCGGCGGCGCTAGGCAACGCGTGCGAGCCAACGAAGAACCCCGGCTATGAAGCTCAGTATCTGGCCGTTGAGTATACCAATCTTGAGATCTGAGCAGTAGATTGCTTCTCTTGCGAGGTTTCTCATTTGTACGTGGGGATCTCTTGTTGGATGTAAAGTGAGGCTTTCAATGGATAGTGTACCTATATAACACACTTTTCTCTTTTGTTGGCCTTGCTTACAAAGGCAAGGATATTGTGTTCAGATTCACTATAGAGTATAGTAGCTTAATGGATTTTGGCCCCTAGGTAATAATAATAGGTCTATTTTGATATGAGGATTTTTGAAAGATGATATTTTGGCTTGTGTTGAAACTTGAGATTAATTACAGAGTTATGATATCTTGAAGGATTTTGGTTTCTTTTAGAGGATTTTTGAAAGATTATATTTTCTGCATGGTGAAATATTTGAGTTTCCATAATTCTTCTTCTGCCTTCAGATACTTTTTAATGTAAACGGCAAGGCCACAGTGTAACACACCCCTTGTTTTGTTAACCCTGAAAAGTCTAAAACCACCTTTTAATGCTAAGTTGCATGGAGGTGTAATTCACAACTTTTCTTCTATTGCCATTGATGATGATTTTTTTCTAGCTTTTTTGCTATTGTTATGGGTGTTGCATCCTTCTATGGGTCTCTATTGTAATGTTATCATGGGAGATCCCCCTCATCCCAAGATTTTGTTCTTTAGCCTAAGGTGTTTTAACTTTGGCACTCAATTGCCATTCTGGGTGTCCACCTTTTTGTTGTTACACTTGTATTCCTGCATGTACCAATCTGGGTAGATATTTGTGAAAATTGTATTTGAAAGCAATCCTAGACTTTTTATAACTTCTAGGTACTTAGGAGCATACACTCTGGACTCTGGAGTTGTTCAACAACATAAAACTAGAGAAAAGTTAGATATAGCATGGGGTAGGGTTCAATCTTTGAGGCTCTGTTAATAGTGGGTAATGCTACATAGGAGCCTTACAAAGGTGGCAATGGCATTGGTTTCTAGTTTAGTGGTGTCTCATAGGAAGCTTGAAGGTTAAGGTGGTGGTGCACATGAGAACAATTTGCCAAAAAAGGAGTCGTGGTCATTGGATACAAGGCATCCCCCAAAGTTACATTAGTCACTTAGTGTGAGAACATTCTCTTCTTGAAAAAATTTGTCAAAGTTTTTGCAAGTCTAGAAAGTTTGCTCCTTTCATTTCATTTGTTGAAGCTTTGTGTGTGTCTCTCTTTGACAATTTCTATTGTTATTATTGATATTTTTCAAGCAAGGAGGCATTGACAACTTGTTGATCATGGTTTCTTAAGGTTTTTAGGGTTTAGGTGACACTATCCACATATTGTTGCAATTTTCTAAAGTTTTCAGATTCTAAAATGGTTGTTCTTAAATTTTATTTTTGCATCTTGATTATTCAATGTTGAATGCTTTCTATTGAACCCAAAGTCCTAATTCATGATTGTCGTGTGTTATAAATTTCCAAATCCATATCTTGTGGGTGAAACATAACCCACATCCTAAAGGTACAAAAGCTCTAAAACGCCATGTTGATCATGCTTAATAAATTACATTTGGATTTTGAGATTGTACGTTGTCATGTGTTGTAAATTTACATGTTCTAGACTCCAACTTCCAAGCTCTCAATTCCTAAATCCTAGTTCTAATTTGTTATGAATTTTTTGATCTTGCTTGCTCAATGGCTCATATATTCATTCATGATGCTCATTTATTTTTGATTGCATAGTAGTTTAGCATTCATTGAATCCAAAATCCAATGAGTTTTGAATGGACTTGATCATGATTTGTTATTTCCTTGCATTCATAATTTTGAAGGCTTGATCTTTCAAAGTTTGTACCTAATTTCTAACAAACTAAAATATTTCAGAATCCAAACTATTGAGTCTAGCCTATTACTTCTCATGTTGTTGCAAATTCCTTGATCCTCGTTTATTTATTGTCATAGCATAAACATTGCATTGTTATAGATAACAACAAATAATACCATGTCTTGATTCCTTTCTATGCACTAGAAAATGCACTTTTAAACCCTTGTTGTTGCTATATAGTGTTCATGTAAATACTTGTGATTTTACAAGAATTTGCTTCAAAAACTTAATTCTTAAAAGATCCAAAAGCTCGTGAGTCTTCAATCCTTATTGTTGATTATCATTGTTATAATATCCTTCACCATCTCAATGTCTTGCATGTTGATTCTTGAATTTGTGATGCTCATTGCTTGCATTTTGTTTTAACATATTTAGATTTTGGATTGTAGGATTTTGGGTATTTTCATTTTTTGAAAGCTTCACCTTTTGTACCTAATTTCTAAGAGTTTTAAAATTAAAATGTCAAGTTTTAAGTATTTCAATCTTCTATCATTTAAGGGCATATGCTTTCAAAACTTGATGATTGATCTTTCTTTTGTTGAAATGTATAGCCACCATGGCCCCTTTGCAAATGTCCAAAAATTTCAAGTTTAAGCCAATCTATCCTTTGCTTTCATTACTTCAAGATGGGGCAAGTTCATTTTCTTCATTAAAATATTATGGTTTTTCCTAATGAAAAATCATTTGTGGTACTGTCTGATGAAGCTTGTGGGGACCTATTTAAGCAAAATGTTAAGAAGAAAATAAAATATACGATGGGTCAAATAAGTTTCAAGATGCTTGGACACCATGCTTACAATTCTAAATCTATGATCCATGAGAAGAGTGCAATGCACCAAATCATACGAAAAAATTTCACATCTATTGAAGGAAAAGAAAAGCTTCTAGCTCCAAAGTTGGACAACTTGCTAAAACATGTTGGACATTAGAAATGTTTGGTGTTTTAATCAAGTGTCAATGTTGGATCATATTATTTCAACAACAATTCAATGGATATGAAGAATGAACATGTATGCATTGCTAATTTGCCCCCTTCCATCCTAGACTAAATCTAAATTGATGTCCCCTTTAATAAAATATGCAAATATGTGCAATTTGTTCAATTTATCACATTCTTGCCTATGACTGATTATAGAGGCTTCCAAGCCTAGTTCCAGATATTGAAAGTAAAAAATGTTGGTTTGATCTACATCAAGTTGTTGAGGCATGGCATAAATCATGCATATTATTTTGTTGGAAGCTACCAAAGATATATTTGTTGTTGTGACCTCCATTATCATTAATGTAAATGAAGTTATACCAATTAACAACACTTAATGGATCTAAATCCACTTATATGTGGTCCAAGAATGGAAGAGGATTCCCATCCTCTTTTGTGTTAAGATAATTGGTATATTGTCTTCCACATTTGACAATATTTTTCTTTGATGGTTAAATTTTTGCAAGACTTTGGTGGGTTAAGGTTGGAGGATTTGGGATGAAAGATGGTTAATATCATGCTACGATAGTAATGTCTTCCAAGGTAATTAAACCAAAGTCACAATGCAATTCAAAGAAAAGGTTGCCCCATTTTTTAACATCGTTCATTGTTTTGCCTACAAAATGAATATAATTGTGTTCACACATTTAGCACTAGATTTGGTGCCTGAATTCAAATCTTTCTTGAAAAAATTGTATGTGTTTTTTCCTCATAGCCCAAAAACTTGGTGGATTTCCATGTTCTCTAGCGAAGAAGGTGTATGTTGAATATCACCTTTTGATTGTTAGGAGGCATGCTGAATTTGCAATTAATGAGGTTGTTTTGAAGAACTTAAATTCATTATGTAACGTTGAGTTCATTTTGGGATTGCCTTGTATCTTGTGCATATGTTGATAAAATTTACATAAAGCAAGGATGTGTTTGTCTACAACTTTGTGGACACTATTAGGTTGGCCCAATAAAAGTTGTTTAAGCTTTACTATGATCCCTTTCCTAAGCATGACAATCCAACATTTGATGATTTCAATTTTCTTTTCATTTTATCCAATGACACTTTCCCTATGGACTAGTTCTTTGATCTCAACGGTGGTGAAGAAAAAGTGTATTTTGCATTTTTATTTGTTACAGGCAAATACCCAATTTATCAAACCAATAATAATGGTTTTGTTGGTTTTTGAGCTCATCATTAAAGATGTTTTCAACAAGGTTATCACCCAAGTGAAAAATTAGTGTGAAGGGCCATCTTGGCATCTTGTTGTAAAACATGAACAACACTTCCTTGAGCATGAGGTTATGACAACTCTTAATGTGGTTTATCCACAATTTTAAGCTATGAATCAATGCAACATGTAAAGATAATTTTCATTCACATAATTGATTTGAAGGCCACTTTTTATACCCCTTGGAAGGTGGGCGATGGTTGCAAAGTTGTGTTAGCCTTTTTTTCTACTAAACACAATCTTGATTTGCATATGTTTTTTGTCAAGATGATAATGGTTCATAACTTTGAAACAATATTGCATAAAAAAAATGAATTAAACCCAATTACTAAGCTCTGGCGTAAGATGTTTGTATCTAAATTGGCTAAGATTTCCATTGTCCAACAGGATTATTGAAGACAAATGAACTTTCAATGTTATCAATTTCATGAATAACAAATTCCAAAATTAGTTGAAGACTCATTCGGGTTCTTACACCACATTCTATAGTCAATGTTTTTTTACTTCACAAAATTTTCCTTATGACCATGCCATTGCTAAGTGATAAGGCAAATTCCTAGGGGGGACATTTAGTGTAAAATTTGGGATCTACATGCGTTGAATAGCCATTTTTAAGGGGGGTATTAAATAAGTGTCCAACCTATTTTTTATCACCCTATTATTATTTTATTATTTAATATATGCATATTAAAGCCACCCTATAATAATTATAATCCATTATTTCATATTATTACATACCTTATATTATAAGTAAATTGATAATTTGAATAAAATGTACCCTATTTTTAACTAATTAATTTATAATTTTTACCCAATAACCAATATATTGCACCCTATATATTTATTTACATTTTATTTTTATTTTTTTATAAGTGTTTTCCTTCGGGACAAATTGCACAATTTTGTAGATGCATAAGGGACTCCAAGCTATTGGAGAGTTGCAATTTGCAAGTGCAAGGTGGCAAATCAAATAAGGTCTTAGGACCACTACGCCAAAAATGTCATTTTATGATTAAACCTATAGATTACAAGTGAATAAACAACTAAAAATGGCATAAACAACAAGTTTGAATCAATTACAAATGGCATAAGTGACTAGTATAGTTGATAAGGACCAATCATAGAATGTCATTTCTAATAAAGTGAATTATATCATAGTTTTGCTCTATAACTTGTTTTTCTCCCAATTAGATTTTTCCTAGGTTGATATAGGTTGTGGAATCTAGATCTTTGTTTTTTAAGGTTGTGATTTTATTTTAAACTCAAATGTATAAACTTGTTTTTAATTAATTCTTGGGTGCATGTAGGGCTTGAGCTATAATGGATAACACCCCTTTGGGGTTGGTATTCAAATCCCCTTCAAGCTATTTAAGATTTGAATATTCCTCATTGAAGTATAGAAGATTATGATTACTACTAAGTAAATTAATTTTTGAATGGATTCCTTCCATCCATATGCAAGTGTAAAGTTTGTTTTATATTTGTAAACTTGTAAATTGTGACTTGTAACTTATAAGTGTTCACTAATTAGGCTTACTAGAATCCAGGGTTACACATTTGCTTGTATTGGCTTCTAATTTTAGTGTTATAGGTAGCAAAATCTTTATTTTTGCAATAACCTTGTAGCCAAATGCATTCCCTTACCAACCCACATGTTACCAATGTTTTTTTATTTCACTTAGTATGGTTGTAGCCAATCTATAAACATTTGCAAATGACAATTTGCCAACATAGCCATTTTAAAAAATAAAAAATTCACCAAGGTAGTTAATAGAATATAAGAAAAAAATTCATTTTTGAGTTTCTTCTTAATCCAAAGGACAATGCCTTTTGTAAAGACCCATAGGTAAATTAAAACAAATAAACATGATTGCAAATTGGACCCTAAAGGATTTCAAAGATTCAAATATCTTTGATATGTAAATAACATCATGTTAAGTGTTATAGGTAGCAAACAAAATGCTTTGGAAATCCAAAGGGCCATGCAAAACTTTATCAAGGAAGAACTAACGTTAGACATGAAGGAATAAAAAGGTTTGAGGGTAGATGCAAATTAGGGTGGCTCAAAAGCAACAAGAGTCCTAGTCCCAAATTAACGTTAAAATGGAAAACAATTTAAAACCAATTTTGAGTGGGCCTTATGTGGTGATTAATTAACTAATAAAATCCATATGAAAGGTTGCCCATCTAGACAATTTCTTGACACACATGTTAGGGGGAAAAATATCAATCCAACAAAAAATGACCAAGATAAGAACTTAGGAAAATAAGATTCAAGTTTGCTCATTCAAAAATCCATAATTATTTGTTGGTTAAAGTTTTTCCATCATGTATCATATATTGAGTCCCTATAAAAAATATTGAGATGAAATCATAACAAAAAATGCATTTGAATGTTAATGTAAAACCCAAAACATAATCCATATGCTCATTTTGAAAGTCCATTAGTATATGATTAGTGTATGTTTATTGAATTTCACCCTTCAATAAATATTTTTATTTCAATTGGCAATTTTAATCCATAAATATTTTTATCAAATTGATGATTTTACAATGTGTTTGTGCCATTTGAATAAAGCAACCATTGCAAGAAGTCTAGAAAGGGGCAAAAAGTGAACCACCTTAGCTTACAAAGTCCCCAAATATTAAGTTGCGAAGTTAGAAATGGCCAAATACTTAGGCACATTAGTACCATATTATGGTACCAAAAGTGTTATGGAAACTTTAAGCATTGACAAGGTCACATCAAAATAATCAAACTTTAGTCGATAAAACATTTATGATTTATTGTTTTTATTAAATATTTAATAACTAAAGCTTTGGAACATCAATGCGCAAAACAAAACACCAAAATATTAGCCAAAATGTTAAAATGATTAGTGGCCCTAGAAGACAAAAACATTATAACTTATTTTTCATCAATAATTCACAACATTATTAATTATTATTTATTTGTGAAAAAGCATTCTTCCCTATGGAAAATTATGTCCATTTAGTCTTGTGTTTTGACTTTGGCCATAAAAAATGGCTTATAGTTGGTTGGCTAAAGCTATTTTCCACAAGGTCCAAACTTGTAGATCACAACAAAAGACCAACTTCAATTCAAAAGAAAAAATAATGAACTATGCAAAGTTAATTTTGAGTTACAATGTAGCCACATTTGCAACTAGTTGAACTTGAAAAGAAAATGATTGGTTGTGAAGGTAAAACTTCATGGGATAACAATCAATAGACCATCAAATTGACCTTTTGATATTCAATTCATATTTGTATATTGTTAAACAATTGAAAACCTAAATCCAAATCAAATATATGTTCTTTTGACTTTTAAAAATAACCCAACTTGAAACATAATTTGTCCCTAGTTTGGTCTCAAAATCAAAATTAAACTTGATCCACAGTTTTAAAAATTGTAAATATGTCAATTGGTCCCAAAATTGTCCTCTATGGTGGATGCAAACCCAAACTCAAAGTTATTCAAAAAAGTCAAGAACCACCCAACATTGGAATATACCAAATGAATAAATTTATTTTGACAAATTGGTTTGAATTATTTTTCACTAACCTCATAATTTATTTATGGAAAACGACAATGACAATGTTGATGATGTGTGATGACCATTATTGTGTGGTTCTTTGATTTTGTTGATAACCTTCAATTTCAATTTTTTTAAAATAAAAATTTAAGAATCGTCAAATTCCAATTTTTTTTAAATCACAAAACTTTTAGTTGTAGGTTTTTACATTACACCAAAATGCGTCCTAGTTCACTTTGGGTTTTAGTAGATTTTGAGTGAATTTGAACATTTTTACCATGGAGAAACTCATTAACCCCCCAATGAATGAGGACCATTTGTTATGGACAGTTAATTGGTTCACTTGTTATTTAATTAATTAGGCAACATGGAAATAAATTAAATTTAAATTATTTAATATTAATGTAATATTTAATAATATTGATAATTTCATGAATTATTGACATGTGTCATTACCTATGTTAGGTTAAAAATTAACTTAAGTACATAGGCCATGTAATTAATTTAAGTAGGCACTTATTGTAGGGAACTACATAAAAAAATATGTGGTCAATTTACCATTATTGACCATAAACAGACCATTTGTGAAGTTTGATCCCTTGACTTTTAGGATTAACGCAAACACCCCTACCATCAAATCACCACACTTATTGTGATAAAGTGTTACATTGCATTCTATTTATTAAATATTTCATTTTAAATGTTACAAAAACATAAACTTTGAAAATTCATATTTTATTAAAAATTTGTCCAAATGAATGATTAAAATTTTATTGATTTTTTTTCCCAATAATGTACACAATTAAATTTATTTCCTTTTGAAAGTGTAGTATCATTTAAACAAATGTTTTTTTGAATATCATTATTCAATAACATTTCGATGACCACTCTTTTGAAAAAGAAAATGTTTAATAAATGGATAAGATTTTTGTTAATATAATAATATTACTTATGTTAGGCTATTTTAAACTATTCTAAGGTTAATTTTCATTATTCTAAATTATTTCACCCTACATTATTTATGGTTATTCTTAATTTTTTTTTGTTATTTTTAGTTATTTCACCCTAAATTAATTAAGTTATTGTAAATTATTGTAAATTATTTATTATTATTTTATGTTACTTTTGGTTATTTTAAGCTATTTCACCTTAGCATATTTTTTACCATTGTAAATTATTTTTGGCTATTATAAGTTATTTCACTTTAATTTATTTATGACTATTATAAGTTATTTTTGGCTATTATAAGTTATTTCACTTTAAGTTATTTGTGACTATTATAAGTTATTTTTGGCTATTATAAGTTATTTCACTTTAATTTATTTATGACTATTATAAGTTATTTTTGGCTATTATAAGTTATTTCACTTTAAGTTATTTGTGACTATTATAAGTTATTTTTGGTTATTTTAAATTATTTCATTTTAGGTTATTTTTTGTTATGTGAAATTATTGTTGATTACTTTTGGCTATTAAAAGTTATTTCACCTTATGTTATCAATGGTTATTTTAGGCTATATTACCATAAATTATTTGTGGTTATTTTATTGGTGGCTATTGGTGAATATTCTATTAGTGGATATTGGTGGTTATTTTAAATTAAATTATCATAAGCTATTGGTGGTTATGAATGGTTATTATATTAGTGATTATTTGTGATTATTTTATTAATGGATATTGGTGGCTATTAGTGGCTATTTTATTAATGGTCATTGGTGGTTATTATATTGTGGCTATTCTATTATAAGTTATTCCTAGATATTATAAGCTATATTATCATAAGCTATTGGTAGTTATTTTATTGTAGGTTATTTTAAATTGTTATACTTGAAATAAAATAACTTATAATAACATAAAGTATAATGACCTTGAATAACCTAAAGTATAACTTGAAATAACATATATTAATTTTAAATAAAATAACTTAAGGTATAATTTAATCTTAGTTGAATAATTTAATTTAAAATAACTTATAATAATTTATAATAATTTAGGGTATAAATTAAAATAACTAAAGCAACTTAAAATAATATAAGGTATATCAAATAATGTAAGGTATTTAAAACAACACAAAAATAAACCTATTTAGCACAATAAATTATAATAATGAATTATGTCAATTAATAATGAAATATGATGTTTACATAATGATATTATAATGAAATAACTTTAACCATGATGAAATCACTAAAATGTAGTGAACTTATTTCATTTTTAAGGTCCCATAATGATTTAGGTTAGTGAATTACACCCTGCTTTTGTATTAGTGTTATAAATTTTTAAGGAATTTGCAATTGTCTTAAAAAAACCAACAATTTAAGGTAAGTTCTTTGACATGGGTTTTTAAGTGTTTAAAATTTCATTTAATGGTTGAAATTCATTATATGATTTTGAAAACCTTCGGTCAAACATTATAAGTCAAAACTAATTCTTTGATTTTTGTAAAACCCTATTCAAAAGTATACATAAACTTTATTATTATTCACTAGTTCTAATTTCCAAACAAATACTTGCCAACATTAGTGATGACCAACCCATGATGGTCACACACATGCAAACATATCTACAAGTTGATATATTAACATGCAAGACCTAGTTGTTTTTTCAATGATAAATCATAAATGAGATGCATGTTTCAACCACTACTACAAAATGTGGGTGGAGTTCACCAATCCTTGTTCACTAAACCAATGAATTCACTACTTTTTCATTAGTCCCCATCCACTACAACTAGTGAATTCACTCAAAATCCAATGAAATCACTTCACGTGTAGGGGTACCTTTTGTTGCAATGAACATAACCTTCATGTCTATCAAGGTGTGAGCAAGGTTCAATGAAATGTGCCACCTTTGAAACATGCACACATTTTAGAACTAAATTTCATTCATGAGCTCCCAATTGTGGCCCCCCATGCTTGAAACATGTACTTGTTTCAAAGGCTAAGTTTTGGCCATGCCCCATCACCATGATCCCTTTGCCCATGGCACCTCCCATGTTCACTAGATGCATCCCAACATTGCATCTACCTTTCATTATGTCATTTTTGGGGACGTGTAAATTCATGATGGTATTCATTTTTTGTTGAATAGGTTGTCAAAGTCTTTAAATAGTTACTTTCATTTCAACACATGTTAGTAAATATCCCAAGAGGTTGTCATAGGCACATTATTGTTCCATGTTTTAGTTAGGGCAAATAGGTTTTGGTTATAACCTATATTTTTACTTTTTATAAGTGGATCATTTCCATTTCTTTTGTAGCTTGAGTGTGAGTGAGAAAGGAAATTTACACAATTCTATTATCAAAGCTCTAAGACATTGGCTAGTGGAAGGTATTTGTAATCCCCTTTTGTTTAGGGCAATCATTGTTGTGTTGTTTCGCCATGTAATTGTTTTGTTTTGCAAAGATCCATAGTTTAGGACTCCAATTGAGAGAAAATCATTCTTGGATTTAATCTAGATAACATTTGTTCAATACTTTTTAAAAAAAAAGTTAAGTTTTAAGAATGTTAAGACAGACATAATTATTTTCATAAAAACATACACTTGAAAGGAGTGGTTATAGTTGGTCGAAGAATGCCACAATAATAGTCAAGAGGATAGATCAAAGTTTTTATGTGTGTATTGCACATTTTAAAAATTAAA
>Ga0116227_10003814_pt1 | contig 33149 bp, 24 predicted proteins | sample S1TSphgellanicum_FD_89693 | JGI IMG/M metagenome (GOLD analysis project Ga0116227, IMG submission 89693) | Host-associated microbial communities from peat moss isolated from Minnesota, USA - S1T2_Fb - Sphagnum magellanicum MG | ecosystem: Host-associated > Plants > Peat moss > Unclassified... | reverse complement strand
AATTAATCACAAGGAAACAATATCACATGGTGCACATGTGATTTCACAATTAATCACAAGGAAACAATATCACATGGTGCACATGTGATTTCACAATTAATCACAAGGAAACAATATCACATGATGCACATGACTTCCACATAAATTAATATGTGAAAGTTAATGCACCATGACCAAATTATGGAGTCCTACCATTCAACTTACCCTTTTAAACAATTACCTAAGTAATTGTGTAATTACATCAAGTTACACATCAAGTTACATACCTACTCTATCCACATTTTGAACACCAAAAAATCCATTCTAATCTAGATAATTTAAATACATTCCCCAAATAAACTGGTTCACCTAATGTGAAACTAGTTTTAATAAGGTAAAACTTCCAAAAGTTGGATCCAATGTGATTGTCCTGTTCTTGTGGGGTCAGGGCCCAACAAATCAAGGCTCACATTTCAAAAATCCCATTGGCCACATTTTTTTTTTCTTTGCACCTAAGCACAAACCTACCAAGTCCCAGTTTAGAGTTTAAAGAAAAAATGGAAGACCCTCTTATTCTGGGTCAATGAAATATTTTCAAAATTAAATTTTTAGTGGTTTCGAGGCTGGGTCAAATTTTGTTGGACTTGTTTCCTTGGCAAGAACTTCTCGTCTTGGGTTTAGGTTGGGCCAATTTTGACTTATTCTTGGGGATGATTTAACAGTTCATTTTGAAGTAGTTTTGATTTTCTTTGATCATGGAATTCCTAAAGTGTTGCCACCAAGTTCACAAAAAGTTTTCATTATGTTTCCATCAAATTCTCTTGACTGTTCAATGTGTTCTTAAAGTTCTCAAAGTGTTCCTTAACATGTTCCCAAAAACAACAATAAGAAACAACATAAAAAACAATCAGTCCACAATTATCTACACCCACATATGGCCTTATTTGGGCTTCTATTTAACATAAAAAAACAACTTAAAAAATATCACAACATATTTGTGTAAGGTCATTTTAGTGCTATCATTATAGATGCTTTTATATATTAAAGCTTAGGACTAGAGCCTACGACTCTGGAATCCTAGAACTTAAACATAGGACCTTAAAACTGTAAACCCTAAACCTAAGATCCTAACAAATATCTAACCCTATGACTTGCACCTTGTAAAAAAACCCTTAAAACCCACCCCGTTCAGTTCTTGGTCAGGTTTGGGTTGATGTAGAGACATCGAGCTTGGTTCTTAAACTTGGACATAGCGGAGAACCCAGATCTGGCCAACACCAATTTAAACCTACATATTAAGCTCAACTAAATTTTAACATTTTTTAGAACCCTATCTGTATACATCAGTATGTACATCAATATGTAAAGGGTGTTGAACATGCTTTTGTGTAGGTGTTCAGAGAAAATGTCATGGCCAATGAAATTACTGGATTTGGTGGTCTGAACTTTTTTTTCTTAATTATCTTGAATGGACTAACATATTAATGTGTAACAGGGTTTGTTTAGTTTGTGAGAATTTTTGAAGGCCAATGAAAATGATAGAAAGGGATCATTATTTTAAATGTTTAGTAGAATAGGTGTGTAGGCCTGAAGATGTTTTTACAGGCCAATGAAATAACTGGATTTGGTGCTCTAAAATTTGTTTTCTCACTTGTCTTGACTGAAGAAATAGTTCAATGTGTAATACTATAGCTATTTACAAATAGGGTCCTTGCACATTACTTTTGCATTTCATTTAAATTTTTTTTTCTTGGTGGTTAAGAGGAAGATAGAAATTGACTTTGTGTCTTGTAACGTTTTTCATCTTCAAATTTCACAAGTGTAAGATCATTTTGTCCCTTTTCACTTTTGCATTGTAGGTGATCAAAGATCTTGGGGAGTGTGTTGTCTTCTGGGAAAGTGGAGATTTTGTGTTCAATCTTAGGTTTTAGTTATAGAAGAGATGATGATAAAGAAGAATAAGATTTCATTGGCTATATGGGGTGCAGTCACTACATGAGGTAGAAGTAGTGAAGCTAAATCCTTGTAACCTTGGTCCCAATTCAATTGCACTTTGCAATGCTTCTGGCTTTATCATTGTTAGTGGCTAGGTTTACACATTTGGTTAGTGTAATGGTTGATGTTCATAGCCTCCTTGCAAATGGTAAGTATTATCAATTGGTGAACAAGATTTTTTACTTTTAGTTTTGTGATGCATTTTTTGTTTATTTGACCTCCACCAGTTTGGGGTTGTCGTTAGGGGAGGTTGCGAAGTGATGGTGCACAATATTTAAACAATTAAATTTTTTTCCCTTTGATTGGGTGGTGTTGTAAGTAAACATTGCAAATGCTTTCAACACTATTTTTGGTGAAGGGTATATTCCAAGAGTTGTGTGTTGTAAATGGGTAATTGTTTCAGTTCATATCTTTCATTTGTTCTTTTTATGCTTCATAATTCTTTCTTTTATTTTGTCACCACTCCTTTAAAGGCATTTTGTTTGTTATTTAATCCTCCATTGGCACCCATTAGGGGATCCTTTAGGTAGTTTTCTTTTTGTCCTAATTCATTTTTGTGCCTTTCGTAGTTTGGTTGGCCTTTTTCATCTTGTTTGTTTCCTTTCATTGTAAATGACATTCATATCATTGGGCTTAATTTAGTTGTATATCAAGCTTTTCATCAATCCTTTTCTTAGTTAGATTTGGTGGGCCTTGTGATTTAGCCTTGCAAGTGTGTTGATTGGTTTCCTTCAGAGTTGGTTTTAAGGTTTTCACTTCCATCAAGTTTTCATACTTTTGTAAGGCATCAGGGTTTTGGGTGTTCCTTTGGGTTTAGGGTCTTCCTTCACATCCTCTTTTCTCAAAGATGCTTTGGACAATGATATTCAACACATAAATGCCTTTCCTATGTTGGGGGATGTGCAAGTATCATTTGGGATTTTCATTCGTTCTTTCACCCATAGTCCTTATTATTCTCTTTGTTTTTCCTTCCATTTTCAAATTTTCAATGCTAGCTAGCCTCCCTAAATTGAACCCTCATTCACATGTTTGGGAAATTTTTAAGGCTTAAATTTTTGGAGTGTTTGGAGGCTCCCTTAATTCATCATCAAGCTTCTCTTCCCATCCCTAAAGGTGGGATAGGTTTTGTTTTTGTGAAGGTTATTGCCTCAACAACATACTTGGGGAGTTGGAGGTTTGTTGCCCCAATTATCATATAAGGTCCGACAATTTAGGTCCATTTCCATTCTAGGCTTACCTTAGATGGGCTTGTGACCTTTTAGCTCTAGTTGTTCAAACTTCCATCCTTCCATTTGAGTAGTTGTGAGAGAGAGAAATATATCATCTTTAGGAAAATATCTTAAAAAACAAACATGAACATTCATTTTCCAACATCATTTAAAAATTGTCTTAAGATTAACATCACATTTGGTTAAGATCTTGTGTAGGCCTAGGCTTGAATGTTTAGTTTTTGACTTGATTAATCATCCCATCTTTTAAAATGACTTTTGACATTTTTTCTTTAATATTATGCACTAGATTGAACCTCCTCCAACCTATGGCTTGTGGTCTTTTTTTATGCATATGCGGCCAGGCCATAGATTTGACATTGATACACCTACTTCATTGTGTTCATGGAGGAGAATGCACTACCACACATGATGCAATTTGAGATTTTTTTGCTTCCATTGCTAGGGATGTTGTGTTTCATGTTTTCTCCGCGCCATCTTTTTAGTCATCGTGGGGATGAATAGATATTGTGTTTACACCAAATGGTATTTGCACTTTGGCAGATGTAGTCATTGTTGATGCAACTTGTGCAAATTTTATTTCACGAGTTGCTTCTTTTTGAGGAATGGGCAAGAATTGCAACTCAAGTAAAGGTTGTGTCATATTGTGATCGACACCTTAAAGATGATTTCATCCTTCAAATAGTAAAGATATTTGGATGTTTATACTATGTGCAGACAACTTCCTTCATCAATTTGTCAACATGGCATGGTTGGCAAAAGGTTCTAAAGGTCCTCTTCTTTCGTTTTACATTCATTTTATAGGTAGAGGGTGTTGGTGGCTCTTCAAAAAATTCAAGTCACCATTATCTTGCAATGAGCAATTGTGGTAGCAAGAGGGGCCTCTTTTAGGCTTGGTGTCCTTCAAAGTTTTACGCTCATCTCCTTGCACGACTTGCTTTGTACTATTGGTGATGGGTTTAGGTCCTAGGTTTCTTGATTTCTCCTTTTAGGGCTCCCCATTGTGAGTTCTACACTTTCAGGTGCTTTTGGGTGTGGTCTTTCGTTTGGACTTCGATCCTTTCTTTTTTCTTCTCTTGTTCCCTTGCCAGGTGTTCTTCCTTTATTTATTTATCTATAAGAATGAATGTCCCATGTGTGACAATCTAGCTGTTTCTTAATCTGGGGGAGCAGCTGAAATCCACAGGCTTGTAGTTGAAAAGAAACTTTGCACAATAGGCGTCAGCCGTAAGTTTGCTTCCTCATACACTGTCCTTTGGGTATCCACAATGAAATGCTGCTAAAAATGGGTGAAGACAGAAAATTTTGGATGTTTTGTAATGTTTCTTTTCACCCTGCACCGATGGTATAGCTTCTGTTTTGAGGCTTGCAATTACTGTACGGTTGTATGATCATATGGACTACACCCTTTTTGGCCATTTAGAAGCTGTGTTCGGACTGTCTGGTTTAGAAAAACAAATCTAGACCAAATGGGGTTTGTAACAATGGTGGTGCCCAATACGATCATGGCTGAGTTCTTTGCACCATGTCTCCATCTTTGAGTTCCTTGCTTCCAAGTGGAGTAAGGCAGGTTCTTCCCATTTGTGTTACACAAAATGTTAATGTTCTCAACTATACATCTAAACTTATCCAAGAAGACAGGACCCCAGGACCAGTATGGTCACATGGTCTTATTCATGTTTCATGATTGACTGTGGTTGTGGATCCATATTTGGTCCTCAAGCATCAACATTGGAGATTTATGATGTGCAGACTAAAGATGTCATTGGATCCAATGATGTCTTTAGTCTGTGCTTTATAAATCTCCAATGTCCAATGATGTCTGAAGGAAGTGCATGCAAGGTACAGCAAGTTATTGTGCCAAGTTGCAAAATATGTGATTCTGAAGGGATTGCATGCATTGTGAATTGAACTTGGTTACAAGTGGTGTCATTGAGGTTGTATGATGCAGGTTATGACAGATATGGCCCTGTTAAAATGCCAAAAGAAGAAAATTGAAGAGCTTTGTGCCAAGTTACAGGTGAAGTTATGGAATGCTCTGGCACCTGATTTGGGAATGAAATGAAGCTTACCCTCACAAGCTTGTAGCAGCTTTAGGAAGGATGGTATTGATTTTTGTTATTAGCTCTGTCTTTGAAGTGCTAGCTGGGATCATAAATGAGTCATTCTATTGCTTCTGGAAATGTGACAAAGACTCCTTGTATGATGGTTCTGATTTTAGTGGAACTGATGAAGAGTGCTTATATCAAAGAGTTGCTGTGGAGTTTTCTCTGCAACCTCATCCGTATGACACCTGATCTGGGAGTTGTCTTCCTCATGTTTGTTCTGATCACAGGAATCTCACTCAGAGCACTGGGAGGTGTAGAATTGGCTCAGTTTTTGACTAGAGTATGGGGTTGTGAGGGTAGAAGTTGTGTTTGCTGCAGACATTGCAGTGGCTTAGTGTGGCAAGAGAAAAGTATCTGGTTTACCATGTTATCTGTCCTGGCTCCCAGACTGAACTTGGCATGGAGAGAATGGCTTTGGACCTGCAAGAAGAGAAGAAGGCACAGGCAAAGTGTGAGCATTGGTTGGACTAGGTGTGTAGCATACATTGTCCACAGTTTCTCTGGTACACTCTCACATTTTCACTTAACATTGTGTAAGAATGAGGCCAAAGTGAAATCTGTAATTTGAGTCTAACAGGAAAGCATGCTAGTAATTGCAGTGTTCAATGGAGAATACCAAGGCTCAGTTGTCATCTACTACTTTTGACCTGCAGTTTCTGCATTTGTGTTTTTATCCCTAGGTATTCAGTTAGCCTATGAGTTGACCAATGGCTAACTCAATGGTCAACTTGCGTTAGCCATTGGTCTGTCCAATAGATTCTAACCTGGCTGTGCTACTGCCAATTCATGTGAATTGACTGTAGGTGTCATGAGTGTTTGAAGCATTTTGTGACCTGGCTCTCTTTCATTAGCTTCCCATGGACTTTTATTGGGGAGTGCTCTATCTGGCAGGGGACTCATATGCAAAACTTGGGTTTGTAATGTCTGAAATGAAATGTGGCTCTGTTGCTTTCAATGAGAAACCACTGAGTGAGAATGTGATTACTGTCCAGGGTCAAGAAAAGAAACTGCAGTTTGCAACATGCAGAAGGTTGCTACCAAAAGTGACCTTGGATCACCAGAGGGTCACTGCTGGTGATTGAGACTGCAAGCCGAATATTTGCCACTAGAACTGATTTCTTCACAGGCTGAGATTGGATCTTTACTGTTTATAGCATTACTGGCTGACCAAGCCTGGAATGTTTTGGAGTTCTATAAGAGCAAATGTGTGAATGAAGTCCTATTTAAGTTACTGGGCAGGAAATGATTTACAGGCCAAGCAAGTACCTCAGCTCCCACGATTCTTTTTATGTGGAAAATGGACATCATGTCACACTTGATCATGAGTCAGACCTGACAGTTATGTCCTAATTACTCATCTCATGTGGTTGTTCTAGTTTATTAATGTTCCTACTTTTGTGTCAAACATGTGGCCTGACCTTTTGTTTCCCATGAAGGAGGGAAAGCAACAAGAGCTTGAGGATTATTCTTAAACTGTAAGCAAACAGTATAAACAAAGAGGAGGCAGCCTCATTGGCAGAAAAGTGGGCATTCTTTCAAACTTCACCAGCGACATTGTACTTAACTTATACAAATGAACCAGACATTGTCCTCTCTGAGTGGGAAATATTTAGAATTTGTTAAAAATTCTGCTTGATTGTGTACTTCCACATTTTGTTCTCGTGTAACCTGAATTGTTGTATCTTTGCATCTTTCCTGTTGTGGATTGTACAATGCATCCAGGCAGACACAAGGCTGATGCTCCAGTTGGTGTGTTCTTCAGTTCCTTCACAAGTGGAAAGCTTCAGATGCAGCTGAGCAATGCCATGCATGACAACGAAATACTTCTGTCCGAGCTTGATAATGCTGGAATGAACATCCAGCTTGAAGTTGATGAGATTCAAGCACACCTAGACAAAGTTAGCTTGGAGAAGGCAGATTTGAGATTCCAGAATGGAGGGTTGAAGTTGAGGTAAAACAGAGTATCCACTTCGTTTGTCACTCATTTTTCTCAGAACTGGTTTCAGGTTGACAATATCAACTGCTTTTATCAGCTACTTCTGTGCTTCACCATTTTGTAATTCCTAATTCTCAGGATGTTCAACAGAATTGAGGAGCTCAATAAGCAGCTACAACACAGCATGAGGGAGCTCAAGTTAGCACAAGGTGAAAGATATCACCTTAAAGAACTAGGCATCATAGTTAAATAGTGAGACTGAATTGGAAGGGTTTTATTGAACATTCAGGAGAATTAAATCCTTTGGCTTTATATGCTTGTTGCACTCCACAAACACTGTTTCAATATGTTTGTCAAGAATGAGAAACCCCACTTTGAGTGCAGACTACAGACAAATGATGACTATGTCAAAACTTCAAGCTTGATGTAGAACTGTTTACTGTGTGTGGCTGGATGGAGGTGCTGCACAACCAGTGGAAACATGCACAGATGGGCATGTTAGAGCTCAAAGAATGTTGACAGAATGCTTGATCCAGCTTTGCAGGGCCAAGGTTAGAAGTCATGGAAGTCATGTGGAAGTTGAGAATCTTAAGAAAACTCTATGGACCTGTGTGGGAATACTGATACATCCAGTTTTATGTATTCGGTCCTATACATTTCTGCAAGGTGTTATAATCTAACTCTCTCATGTACGTCAGTCTACATTGTGGAAGTGAGCTTCAAATGGCCAAGAAGGGGAAGTCAACACCAGAGGAGGAAGAGGCGAGACAATTGCAGTTGGTTGAGGTCATCTCCAGTTGAGGCTACCTGGTGTATACTGTGTTCTTGCTGCATTGTTAGGCATTTGTACCCTGCTCAACTCTAGCTGGTGAGTTGACATTTCTCAAAAAACAGGGGGATAAGAGACTCGCCTGCATACTCTGCAAAGAGGTATGCAAAGCCTTCAAGAAGGGAGCTCAGCTCTATTCCAAGAAAACCCACCAAGTTGGTGTGGAGTGTGGACTCCAGATATAAGAAGTTTGCTCTTTCATGTTTGTAGCTATCTTTGTATGAGAGAATCCTCCTCCCTGTGATCAGGGAACTCACCTTCATCTTCATCTTGCCAATTCTCAGCAATATTTGGAGCATGGAAATCCCTCATGGCATTAGTTTGCAAGTCCAATATGGACTGCACCAAGATAAACTCATCAGCATGCACCCCTGCAAACCCCTAACCAAATGTGCATCCCACTTCAAGTAGTTGAATCAGTCTGGTATGGAAATCCAGCTCCAGAGTGGTGCCATTTTGAGCTCCAGAATGCTGCATCTGACTGCAGTACAGCCCCAATCAATCAGATTCCCAAAATCTTACCAGGCACCCTGACAGCTGTGAATCTTGATAATTGAAACCTGGCCCCTGCTAATTTTTGGTGGGTACACTTGCTCCTCTTGGCCCCCCTGTCTGTTGTTGTCTAGACCTTAGTGTCTAACACTAGAAAATGAAGTGGACAAAAGACAATCATAATGGGTGCCAGATTGCACTACTCTGTGGAAAAATCATCAAGTAACTGCACAAAACAGACAACAGAGAATGGAAAACCAATTGTGGCAAATTGTGTGTTAATTTTCTATGTACTTACTACGACGACTAAGTCTGTAATAATAAAACAAGCACACTATCATGTGGCTATGCACAGAAAGATGCACAAAAAGACAGATCTGCTGTTAGTGTACTACCCCATGAACTGTGGACAGCCATTTTCTTCATCTCTTCTTTCAGCTTTTCTATGGTGGTTATTTAGATTCCTTGTTTACTGCAGTATCCTGTTTGTGGATACTGGCCTGTGCTTGGGGAGGATTCTGCATTCAAGTTGCCCATAATTCCATCCTGGACCTACAAAGTAGGTAGTTGTGGATTGGGGTCCCATGTCACTCATGGCAGGCAAGGCCTTGCTGTGCACATCAGGCACTACACATTTTTTCATTAGACACATGTAGGCCCATGCAATGTCCAAGTTTTCAAATGAAATAATCCTTTCTTGCTTGATCAAGATCACAGTGAAGCCTCTCACTTACTGATATACTACAACAAAAGGTGTCCCTGTATGCCAAGTGACTTCACTAGATTTTGAGTGAATTCACTGGACTTAATAAACAGGGACTAATTGAAAAGTAGTGAATTCACTAGTCTAGTGAACAAAGACTAGTGTACTGCACCCACATTTTGTAGATTGATACAAATAAAACCTACTCAATTGGGGAAAGAAAACCTGTTTTCTGAAGTAGGTTTTTATTTTGTACCTGGGCTCCCTGGGTGTCACCCAAGTGGTGGTGACTATGCACATACTGTTGGCTTTCCTACTTTGCCTCAATTTGGAGGGGCCCAGTTTTCATCTGACAAACATGATCTGATGGCCTCCTGGCATTTCCTTGTCTCCTACTTTTTCTTTGAATCTGCTGAGTGGTAGATGTCCTCTCATGGTCATTTGCATCATGAGATGGTTTTTCTGTCTCCAACTCCTGTGAACATGGTTGTGAAAGTCCTGGATGCCTTGGCTGCTTTGGCTCATGAAAATCATTAAGCACTGTTTTCCTACTATCCATAAAATGTATGCTTGCTTCTTGGGTACTTATAGCTCCATTTGGCCTTGGTTGCTTGTCCTCATATCTGGAAGCCATGTCCTACAGACCACAAAGTTCAAAGAAGTTTGAGGATTCATTGCTATCGGGACAAGGATCCTCTGCCAAGCTATCTACTGGGCCAAATAACATTTTGATGCTAACTAACTAATTTCAGAGTCTTGAAGATTTGCAGCCATGGTTGAGGATTGCCTTATGCAGCTCTTGAGTCATCAATGACATTTGTAGAACAGAGCTCAGATTGAAAGGTGAAGAATGGACATACATGGCAGCTATGGCCAATGACGTCCACTGTGATCTCTTCTTTTGTAGAGCTCACATGGCCTCCATCACCTACATTGTCCCCAACACCGTATAGAGAGAGTCAAACTGATCGTGAAAGCAAAACTGTAACAGCTCCAACAATCAACTATGCAAAGATGTCAATAATGCAGTAATTACAGGTATGAACATCAGCCTCTCAGCATCAGACATGAAATATTGTTCAGACCTTCCTGAAATCGCCTGCTTTCTTTGCTCTTGACTTGTTTCACAAAGTCTGCATAGCCTTCATATCAAGCCATGAATTATCTCTTTGTAGGTCTACTACATCATGAACTTTAAGTCTTTGACATATGAAACCTGCAAGCCTGATCATGCAGCTTTCTTTTGAGAAAATTTTCTTAGAACTCATTCAGAAATTTCAATATAATTCTCACTAACGTTTAATTCTCATGGATAAGTAAAAACTTGACATCATACCACGAATAATTAAAAAATAGACAATGCTAAGGTTGAATACATATGACTTCACATTTTAAGTTCATCTGCAGTCCAAAGAAACTCTGACAATCCGAACTGTCTGTCTAGCTATGATTTCATACCTGGGACTCCCAAATTAAGAAACATTATTACTAACCTGCTTGCAAGGATGAGCTCACATCAACTATGTGTAAAACATGAGCACAAGAACAAACAGGAGCTCGCAAATTGACAAGACTTTGGAATTGCAAACTAAATAATACTAGGGATATAGTAGTTACCGATTGAGAACAGATCAATAGGTTTCTGAGATGCAAAGAGGGTGAGGAAAGTGCACATTGTGTCAGTATCACTTGTGAGCTCCAGATATTGGATCAGAGAAAGTTCACCACAGAAGATAGGAAAACAGAAGAGGAGAATACTAGTCGCAGAAAGGGGAACTCGTAACAGTTCACATTTCAGGTCTGCATGCACAACCCGGTACACGCAACTTTCTCTTTCAATCCTGCAACCTTTCAAGCACACAACTAAATTATTACACTAAAAAAATCTTTCATAGTTGAAGAATACTTACAGAACCTGTAATATTAAGAACGTACGTTCAAAACTTCCGTGAATTCCTTCACATCATTTATCTGAACAGGATGATCTGCACATGTGCACCCCATGACGCCTAAAGCTTACTTCAATCCCAGCTAAGAAAATAATTCCTGCACGAAAATTTTAATCGTAAATTAAATCACGGCCAACACTTGAAACGATTTTAGCCAGTTTTCTGCCAAGCTCTCTCATCAAAAATCGACCGCAAATCAGTGACAACACTGGGCGTGCGCGATCGCGACAAATACCAAGCATGCTTCTAAACCCCAGCGTGCTCCAAAGCCGATGGATCCGGAGACCGTCCGTTGGGCGGCGCCCGCAATCGATCGATAGGCCTTTCGTTTGCCTGATTCATGGTTTCAGTTCCTCTGCCGGAATGGTCGTCGACTCAACTGGTCGCGGTTCATTACGTGGCGGAATCGTTGGCCGTTGTCGCCCGCCCACCCGCCCACCCGCCACCATTTAAACTTTTAGTATTTTTACGTCCTACGCGTAAAGTGTACAGGTATCACCGTACACCCTGCTTTTAGATGGGTAGGTAGATAAGTAGCTTGATGGTTTCCTAAAATTGTCACCCAAGAAAGTAACCAAACTACCTAGGTGGGTTAAGTGGAGGGTAAATTTACCCCAAGTTGCGGGCTTTGTAGAATAAGGGCCCACACAAGGTGGAGACAAGTGTAGGTCTGAATCTGGTAAATCTTGCTGCCAAGGGTTTTACTGAGTGCAAAGATCACTCATTTTTTAAAATGTAATTCCAGTGACAAATTTTTTTAGGAATTAGTATATGAGTGATTTTTTGAAATCTATTGTATGGTCCTCCTTAGACAATTCCAGAGACCATTCCTTGCCTACAGTCATCCCTTGTACATTTTCAGAGCCAATTTCAAAAACAATTACCTCATTTTCAAACCTAATTATTTCATTTTTTTTCTTAATAATTATCTCTAAATATCTTACTAACTTTTTAAATAATTATTTCCCTCCTTTTTTAATAACTACATCTCTCCTTTCCCCTCTGCACCAACATGGATAAAAATAAAATAAAATTACCTTATGTGTTTTCATGTCCATGAAATTAAATTTGACATTGACATAAATAATGATGAATTATTGATACCATATGAAAATGCAAGGAAGAAGAAGAAAAAAGGTCATCACTGATGCTGTGCAGCAGCACAGAGCCAAATTTTTTTTTCCTGTGATACCTGACATGCGTCACAGGAAAAAATGACCCCAAGTGCTAAGTGTATCTGCAAATACATTATAGAAATCGAGCAGGTCTTTATGTTTAACAGGCAATTATTGTGGGTAAATTGGAGCCCTTCTGAGGAAGTACATCTGTGAACTCGGTTCCATCATAATGAATACAGATGAAATATATTACATACCCACCTACGTATGTAAGTCAAGGTGGTAATATTCATGGATTTATATATATATATATATATCCTTTTTTGAAATTTGTGTGGGTTGGCGTGATGGCTTGCCATTTCAATATTAAATTCATTGTTTGATGGCGGACTGGCCTGTTTTTTAAAAAATATTTTCAACCCTAGCAAACTTCAATGAATAAAAAAAAACTTTAGCTTGGGGTTTGAGGGATGAATCATGAGTGGACAAGTAATTTTACTTGGTGTACTTTCAAATGTGTGAAATCATAATTAATTAAATCATTTATGGCTATGCAATACATTTTTGGGTGCCAATAATTGGTTTGAAAAAAACAATTCTTTTGTTGTGGTTGGTATTAAGGCCCCTTATTTTGAGAATGCCCCTACTTTAGGACTTTATTTTAAACATAAGTAGCTTTTGAGTTGTGGCATCATTGTACTGGCTAGCTATTTTTGAATTTTTTACATAGATGTTGTTTGCCTGCCATTGGTTGATTTGCACTTTGGTGTACAACACCCAATCTTAAGGCAAGATTCACATGCAAAAAAAGTTTTAAAAATAGGTTATGTATGGTAATTGTAAACCACAAATAGGAATAGGACCGAATATATATATTTTTATTATATAATTATGGTATCCATGTTTTTGTTTGCATAAATATTCATTCATTTATCTATAATCTATTATAGATAGATTATAACTATTTTTTTGTATAACTATTATGACACACCATTTTCTTATTATGAATCCACATTTAAAACTATGCCAAAACCTTTGAAAACAAATTTCAATATTTTTCACAAGTTTATTTTATAAAAAATTTCATTTATACAACAAGTTGCAATCATCAAATGAATGTGTTTCCAAAAGTCCCAAACACCAACTTATACATTAACTAAAAAAATTGAACAATTTTTTTATAAAGTTTTACATATCACATGGTGAGCCATGTAATTTAATATGCACATTAATTTGTGTAAAGATTTATTTTATGAGTCATCATTTTTGAGTCATGCATATTAATTTATGCATAAAATTTTCCTTGTAAATCATCATATTTGGAATATGCATATTAATTTGTGCAAAAAAAATCATTATTTATCATCATACTTGAGTTATGTATATTAATTTGTGAAAAAAAAATTCCTTATAAATAATAATAATTGAAATATGCACATTAATGTGAACAAAGACTTTCATAATGAATTATTATGTTTGAGACATGCACATTAATGTGAACAAATATTTTTATTATGAATTATCATGTTTAAATTATGCACATTAATTAAAACTATGATTAATTAGCGATGACTCACCAAATCATTATTAATTTATAAAACCCCAACATTAAATTTCAAAAAATTAACCCCTAAATAATCACATAAATAACAAATTATTTATATCAAATTACATAACTAACTTGAAGCCACATGTTATAAGACATAATCTCACAACTCTCATAGCTTGATTATGTGCAATAACCTATGATGTCCTCTTGCAAATTAACTAGTCCATAACTTTCAAATGGCAACTCTGCATTCGCTCACTAATCACTAGTTGTAACCCACAATTCTTTTTCTACATATGTCACTTGCACATCATTGGCCAATTCACATAACTCTTATGTATAATGCCTAGTTGCAAGGTAGGACTCACGTGCAAAAAAACACTTTGAAAGACTGGCTATGTCCAGTTACTAGCTCAAGCCTGCGGGTTACCACACATAATCTCACTGCTCTCACAGCTCAATTATATGCATTTACCTATGTCCTCTTGGGCCGTTGTGAACCAGCACCCACCAGCACACTGTCCGCTGGATGCTTGTTATTACTCAGTTGTGGATGAACCTCAACTGAGTATACATTTGGTTTCACCTTGGTAACCAATTTTGGACAAAATAGGTCTCATATATATAGGTAGATATGTGTTAAAATAGGTAACTACTAGGTAAGTAAATGGTTTATACACAGATGAGGGCTGGTTTTACTACCTACTAACAATATGCTTGTGGGTTGTTAGTAGGTATGTAGAAAAAGAAAGCGACCGAGCTAACCAACATGGTTAGCTAGGGAACTGGAACCTGACAGAAAACTGTTTCCTGACCATTTACCATTCATCCTTCATGGTGTAGTCGTGGGTGCTGGTTCACCATGGCTGTCTTCTTGCAGGTTATAGCTAGTCCATAACTGGTTTTGGTATCTTATTCAGGTACTAGTTTAGGTTTTGTCATAGTGGGACAGGTGACCATCTGGTGGCTCCACTTTTGCTTCTGCCATTTCCACTTCTAATATGAATGGAAAATGGGGAGCACTGTAGTTATGTTACTCAACAGGCGGAACACCAGTTACACTCTGGAATGGGCCTTGGCACAACCCATTGCAATTCAGCAAAATGACTACTGGGTAGGCTCAACACATTTCTATGTGGAAGGGGGCCATACTGAGCCCCTTCCGTATTACAAAAAGCATTACCAATCAACCCTTATATGCATTTCATTGATGTAGCCATTCATATTAGATAAGGAGTAGCTAAATTAATCATTATGTCATGAGATTATTGTACAATGGATACCTCGCTGTTCCAGTTAAGAATGTGCCTAGTGAGTCCAGTAGTGCACATTGCAGTCAATAAAGTGACAACAGGACTACCACCGCCTGTTCCACTATGGATACAAGGACCATTCCTCGTGGGAATGTGAGGGGTGAGTCCATTAGGGTAAGCTGATGTCTGTAATGTGGCACTGGGCCTAGCACTGGGCCTCCTAGGGCCTCTTGCTGAACATAACCAACCACAATGAGAATGCTGTTGGCATAATTGACTATTAAGTCAAGAGTTACACAAGACAACCAGTGTCTCCTCCTTTAACCAGGGTAACTCTTGACTCTCGTTGGTTACTTAGTCAGTAACCACTGCCTCCTCCATTAATTCACATCAATCCAGTTTTTTATGTAATATGCTCTACGCTTTCGCTATATTTTACGAATTGCCATGAGTGCTATTCATGAAACTGAGTACCATAGTACAGGGGCAGTATCAGCACATGTCTGCTGAATATTTAATTAGTTTTGAAACATTCCGATTGGAAATTAAAGTATTCCTGAATATTTCAAAAGCTTCTTCACTTTCCTTCACAAAAAATTGTTCTTTGAGAAAAGTATTTTGAAAATTTCAGCATTACTAATAATAATATAATTTGTGCCAAAGCTGCCAAGCCTCCAAGGTTCTATGATATTAGTGGAGTTCATCTTTTGTAAACTTCATAGAGCACTAGTGGGCTCTTCTGCCATTGGCCCAAGTATCTTAAACTTCTCATAAGGTCACCCATCCAATTACTATTCTGGTTGAAGTGAGATTAACTTTGGAGTTCTTATGGAAAAATCATTTTAAATTTCTAATTAATTTCTAAAGACAAATATCATTACAAATTCAATAACTGGTGCTCCATTGGCCAAAAAATTGCATATCGCCAAACATGCACATCACTTGTTGAGGGCTTTCTGGTGGTGCCCCAAGCAGAGTGCAGCCCCTACAGTTTGGGTCATCCCAGCAAGCAAAACAAACAAATACATATCTTGATATATAAGTTTCTTATAGTGAAAGTTATATATTACAATACCTCGAGAGAATTTTTGCTTCCTTTGCAGTTACAATGTTTGATGTTATAGCAAGTTCGTGACCTTGAAGTAACTTATTAGCAATGAGTTTGGAGTGCACACATGACTCTATTCCAGAAGTGTGAACAGATCACACAACATGCATGTCAATCAACAAATCTGAACAGTTGGCATAACATCCATTAACATGCAACATGAATTTGGAATATGTACAGAGAGTCCATGAATTATGGTATGTACAACACCAATGCTGTGACTATTCCTCAAAAACCCTTAAATTGCTTCACTGATGAACCGGTTTCATTCCTTTCTTGTATAATAGATTTGGGGCACTTGGAGGAAGCAGAAACAACAGACATAAGACTCCTCTTTGCAGAATAGCAAATATGTCAAACAAGTTCTACTTGGGTCATGCAATGGCAACCCCAAAGATATTCACATTTAGCATCATGCATTTCTGGCATGGATTAATCCTGTTTTGACCTCCAGCCCATTTAGACATTCATGCAATAGAAAGAACAGCCAATAAATGGAGTCATACACCACAAGCAAAAAAATTATTGGGAAATGGCCAAATGTGGGAACAACACCAAACATTGGTGTTGAGAATTGGTTTATGTTTAACAAAAAACAAATTCAGATCATATGTGGAAACGAGCAAATCAGGAGTCTCAGACATTCAAAGTGCAAGCAACCAACAGACTTCTGGAGAGTTTGATAATGTACTAGAAACATCACCATTTACTGCAAAGTTGGGAGACTTTACTTGAAATCGGTTTTTTTTTAATGTCAAGAAGATTTGCAAATCACTTGGAAATGCCTGCTGCAATCCCCAAGTTATTATGGTGATGCAATCGCAACAAAATTTCACCTCGTACCAAAACCCAGAACAGCAGCTCAGAAGGCTGAGATCCTCATACCCAACAACCCAGAACAGCACTTCAGAAGCCTGAGATTGGGGAGAAGAGAAACCATTTGGAAATCATCACCCGGTTACAGAAGCGCAGCAGATGCACCAAACACTCACAAAGACATCCAACCCCAGGATAGTCTGAATCCCTTCTGGTGTCAGACGTCCTTTGCAAGAGAATTTCTCAATAGACAAAAGCGAGTGATGATTAAAGATGCATATGAAATGATGGATGGATTACAAGGCAACAAAGTCAGGAAATAGCAAGCAATGGCAGAGAACAAATGTGCACTCACAAGATTTGAAAACTGTCGTGGCAGGGACTACCGAAAATGCATGCCGGATCAGCTACTCCGGAACTGTTCAGCCACAAGAAGAGGAGGGCCTGTTTCTACAATGGGAGAAGATGACTTTCCATTTATGTGCCTTCCAAGGGTGAACCTGAGGACCTCTTTGTCCGCAATCCAATGAGCAAGCATTTTGCTTACTCATTGAATTGCAAACAAGTAGGCCTCCATGCTCTCCCTTAGTCCTTTCATTCACATGCTCTGCACCCATCTCGTACAGCCGTAGCTGCATCGCGCACCCTAGACCTAAATGACTTTTCCAGTACCAAAACAGTTTACACATGTAAGCCATAGCAGGCAGCCCAGATCCGGGCTGATACACGACTGCTTGGTATCAGGCAAAGCTGCCATAGAACAATGGGAAAGTCACGATCGAGAGCTCAACTTCGGATGCCTCCAGCGATCAGCTTGAAGAGGCTAGGATCCGATCCATGGAGCAACAGTAAATGTAGGTCAAACTTTCCAACAACACAAATGCTGCGACACATTCCTCCAGCTTTCGGAGCGCGGATCCACTAGAAAGACATACCTCAATCACAGGAGAATCTCATTTCTCATTAACTGGCGAGCGAATACTTTAGCTCTTGAATAATAAGTTAGACACAGTGACGCAGAGAAGCGATCCAAAATACAAGAAACGCAACCCGAATGAAGGAAAGAGGAAAGCCAGAAAGGGGAAAAGAAGAACAGCAGCCTGAGCGAGGAGGACCGCCATCGCGATATTCAAGAGCTTCTTTACGAGCCCTACCTTTAAGGAGAGAGACGACCCACTAAAGCATCGGGCCGGGTCAGGCTCCTGGAGTTACCCGAGCCGGAAATCAAGCAATTTAATAACTGTGGTTTCGAACTTCATAGAACCTTTCCTGGTTCTGGAATCGGCAGCTACGTCCCTAATAATTTATTTAGTTTTGTCATTTACATAATACATTCAACAGAGAAAATAATAATATTGTACAATTTGACATTATACAGCATACTGAAGCTTATTGTGATTCTGAGTTTCTTTCAGATGTTTGGCATGTCAATCTGGTATTTTTCAGCAATCCCAAATTTTAATTATTTAGTGCACCTGTATGTACTGAGCACATACCCCGTCATCTCCATATGTGTTCACTATGGGACTCTGCAAAAATATTTCTCACATCCAAATTCAGTTATTTACTTCTTTCCAAACCCATGCATAAAGCTAAACTGGGACTACAATGGATGGGACCAACTAATAGCAACCCACCTGGACCAATCAAAGTATATAGCCAATGTGCAGTGCCTTTTACAAGCCTCAGCAACAGACCGGGCACAATGCTACGGCAATTTGTTTTTGCAAAGCCAAACCAGCCTATTTTGACTTTTCTTCATTGAATTTCCTTTAGAGGCCACGGACCGAGCACTGGTGGAGATGCTCTTAGTAAATCTTTTTGAAATAAGTGTGTCGTGCAGGGGTGCATTTTCCTTCTTAAAATTATTTTTAAAATAAGGGTGTTAACCAAGCTTGGATAGTTTAGGTGATCGAGGGTTGCATCGCTTAAATTAACTAAATGTGCTTTGATTGACGCACCTAAAATAAGACTGTTAGGATTTCGGTAGTTGTAGGTGGGATACGAGTCCGGATGGAGTAGAATACGAGTTCTATTGTTGGGTTTGGTTGGTTTTGACACATATTTAGTAATATTGCGTTCATATTTGATTTCTACATCAATGTCGACTCGTTCATCATCGTACGTTGAGGATACGATCACAAATATGGAGTGATCATTACATCTCACGATCCTAAGACTTCGAAGGTGATTCGTCTACAATGTCGTTTTTGTATTGCATTTGGTCAGGAGGAGAAGGTCGGCTCCAAGTGCAAGGCCACAACTAAAGTGCAAGGATGGTCTGCCCCTTTTCGTTACGATAATATTGAGAACCATATGTGCACCCAACATTAAACAAAGTGGTTGGAATATGACGCAATCCACTTCAATTTTGAGCGCGATCAATTTTTCACCGATGTGCCTATCGTATTCAAGAATTCAATCAAAACGCATTTTGTTTCCAAGTTTGTGGGCGAGCGACAGATTGTCTTTGACATCGACAAGGATGTCGTCGAAGCTATTGCCAGTGACATGATGTACAAAGTTGAAGATGAAGTTAATAACGACAATGAAGATGTTGAGGAGAATCCTATGTTTGGCTAAACGAACCACTATACTTGTTCAATGCCAAACAGTTGTTGCAAAGGTGAAAGAGCGGGCATTATTATTGTTCAAATGAATTGAGCCAGACAAAGATGGGGTGCTGCATTCGTATATCTTCAAGATCCCTAAGACAAAGACAAAGCTATTCCACTTGGTGATTTGTTATGTTTTGTGTGGGACTTCTTTTCGTATGGCGGCAAATATCATAAGCTACAAGTACAAAGTCCTATCCGATCCTTCTCTATGTTTTTACACTCGTCACCATGTGAACAACTTTGTCAAGGTTTTCTATGCTGTTAATTTGCAGCGTATTCCGACATTTTATGACGTTTATGGGCTTTCTCGTTGGCATTGGATTCCGCTACCCACCAAATCACATCGCATCGTCAATCATTGGCTTTCTACATACAAGGTTACAAAGTGGTTTAAGATTCATCACCCTAAACTTCTCATGCACATTGAATCGAAATAGCCAGCTTTTGCCTCGCCTCGACTTTGGTGGGCTTATTTTCTTGCAATGGATGACTTCGCGAATCACATACTATCACTTTTCACAAGATTCAAGGACTAACAACATTAGTGGTGCAGCCTGCTCTCGTTGAGTCTTTCATCGATGACATTGGAGTGATTAGTCCACTCATTGTTGAGTTAATTTAGGACTTGGACCCAACAACCCATGTCTTCAATAGGCGTTATGTTGTTTTTCTGTTGAATTTTCAAGAATTTTTCGTTGGCCTAGCAAGCTAGGTGGAAGGAATCATCAACAAAGCCAATGATGTCAAACAAAATGAGTTGTGGTGCGATGTTGGACTTGTCTTCATTGTGGATTGTGAGTGCATTGACTCAATCCGATTCCAACGTGATGCAAACAACAATTTGTTCGTTAATCTGTACGCACTACCACCAATTTTGCCACATGAGTTGGTCAAGACAATGGCATCCAATTTCCTTCGCAAGATGCGTCAACATGGTTATCGGTTGCAACATCGTTACTTTTCTGGCCAGATCGATCTGGTTGCAAACGAGCACAAGGCACTTATTCGCGTACTAACATGAACTAGTCCTGAAGCAAGGTATCAATGCGTTCATTGGAAAATCATCATTTGTTGAAGGTTAGAGTTTACTCGGAGTTTGTTTCCCCAATTTGTTCGACTATTGTGGCACTGTCACAACTTTGTTTCCCAAAACATCCACTGTTGAGTCCAATTTTTTTGTGTGATGCTAGGAGAAGGATGAATTCCATAAAGCGTTGTCTAATTTCGGCCTTGAGGAAGTTTTGCAAACAAAATAATATCTGTTTATTAAACAACTTCTTTAGTCCAATTAATAAAACTTGTCCATGCTACGTACCGCCTAAATTAACCTTTTTAGATGAACCTTAATTAAGCTAATTTAGGTAATTTAGGTGGTCGCCTAAACTACCCAGGCTAGTGTTAACTATTAACTGCGGAAAAGTTTGACATGTTTTGCCAACCTGACAAGTGTCTTACACTTTGTTAGTGTATGCTGGCAAAACATCAAAGAGATTCACCAAACATTTCTGGTATAAGTACACTCAAAACACAAACGAAATCTTTCTAAAATTCTTTACAATCACTAAAATCAAGTTCTCGTGGGTTGAAAAACATTAAATCCATCGCACTAACCATGGAGTTTTTTTTGAATTTTGTGATTTAGCCAAATTTAGTTGTAGATCAGAGATGGAAATAGAAAATTTTAAGAATCTTTTTATATTTTGCTGACCTAGTGGAGTTATTGTCTAAATTTGGTGGTTAAAAAAATTTCTCAAAATCTGCTTGGTAACTTTGGCACATTGTTTCACAAAAAGTGGCATTGTTGGATTTTTTTTGGGTCACCAAGTGGTGAAAATTCACCAAAAGTAAACACTAACATTAGCACCACTAATTCTCTTTTTTTGACACAAAATTTGTTGATCCAAAACATTTCCATAAATCCACAGAAATCAATAGGAAAAAATTTCTTGTGTATTTGTGTATTTTGAGCTTAAGTTGCTCCCAAAAGAACACCCATGTTTTTTAAGGAGCAAGGTTTAAGTTGTCCTAGGAGCCATTATGTTTTTGAGGGGAAAAAAAAAAAAAAATCTTTGAAGACATGATTGTTCCTCAAAGATAAAATGTTTAAGTTATTCCCTTGAGCAATTTTAGTTTTTTTTCTTCAGGGACATGATTGTTCCCTAGGGAAAAAAGGTTGAACTTATTTCCTGAGCAACTTAAGTTCATTCTCCTAAGCACATGATTATTTTTCAGAAAAAAAAAGGTGCTTAAATTGTTCCTTGGGGCAATTTAAACTCCTCATTGAAAAAAAAAAACAACTTCCCCAAAAAACGATGAACTTTTCTTGGGGAAAGACCTAGATTCCTTGGGGAAATATGTGATCTGAATTTTTTTACAATTGTAATCATTTCATGTTCATTTTTATATAAGCTTGTGACCTATCGTTCGAAAGGTCTCAAAGAAAAATATAACTTTGTAGTTGGAAGCATTTCAATCAAAACTCATATGTAAAAGTTATGATCATACAAAGTTTGGAACACATTTATTTTTCGAAAAACATGGTTTCTCCTCGAAGGAACATGGTTTAAAGTATTCCCCGAGCACATGATTGGCCCTAAGGAGAAATGAGTTCAAGTTGTTCCGAGGAGCAATCATGTTCCCCTAAGAAAAAATGTTCTAAGTTGCCCTAAAAGTACCCATGTTCCTTGGGAATAAATGTGTCACAAAGTTTGTGTGATCATAACTTTTGCATATGAATTTTAATTGAAATGTTTCCAACTACAAGGTTGTATTTCTTCTTTAGACCTTTCCAAGAATAGGTCGCAAGCTTATATATATATATAATGAAATGGTTGTGATTGCAAAAAGGTTTAGAACATATGTTTCTTCAAAGAACTTGAACCTTTCCTTAGGGAAAGTACATTGTTCCCTAGAAAAGGTGCCTTTTGCCCTAAGGAACTTGGGCCCTTCTTCAAGGAAAATTCATTATTCCCCAAGGAACTTTTTTTACTCCATTGGGAATTTGCTTTGGACAAACATTTAATCTTCTTTTCTATAAGGAAGTTACTTCCTAAAGGCAATTAACTTTTTAAAATTATTTAAATGTTTTATAACTTTTTTCAACCATTTCATTTGTTGGCAAAAATAATTTAAAAAAGGATTGAACATTATATTTTTAGGTTGAAGGAAAGATCCTAATCATTACATCACATGTTTTTTCTTTGAAACTATTATGTAAAAAAGATACTTACAACATTAATCATTGTGCAAGTACAATAAAAAAAAATTTGAATTTTTTTTCATGTTGGGCATTATATCACAAATGTGTTGAACCTAATGTCGGATTTAACTTGTTGCTATTGTGTAGTGTTTGCCCATTAATGCCTCCTCAAAAACTGGCAAAACCAAATTCTTAATGTATTAGGATGACATCTTAAAATCTACACACGTTAATAATTCCTCTTCGAAAATGAAAGGCACTTTACAAAGTTATAAAAAAGTCTCTTGGACTCTTTTGAACTCTAATGACAATGTTTTTAATATGGAAAATCCATTTGATTCCTTCTTGGAACTTTCAATATTGTAGTACAGGAGCAGCTTCAAGCTTTAGCACATGTTTGTCAAATAATGAATCACTTTTGAGAATTTCACATTAAAATATTCCTGAATATTCTTAAATACCTTTTATTTCCTTCCCAAATTTTGGTTCTTTCATAAAAGTAATTTTTGACAATTTCAACATTTCTAAAAATAATGTAATTTGTGTTGAAGTAGTCAAGGTACTATGCTAGTGATCCTGCATAGTAAAATTGGACGAAGAAATTCCAACATATGTTGATTTGGCTTAGCATAATTGCACAGGTTGTTGCAGCTGGTGAAAGGCGCAATAACACTGTGCACTTGCGGAAAAGAGTGTAATAAATATGATCTAATTGCTACTCAGTGTTTTTGATTGGCCCATCATAATGATTGGTCCAGGTGGTTTGCTATTAGAATTAAGTAGTCTCCCACCTATTTGTTGTCCCAATTGCAGTTTTATGGGTGGGGTTGCAAAAGAGTACATAACTAAACTTGGATGTGAATTTTTTTTTGTAGGGTCACATATTGAGCAGCATTGGAGACGCTCTTACCTAAACACTAAAAGGATTATAAATCAAGATCCACAACATGACCAAAAGTTAGTGTACCAAATTCTTTGGTGGCCGTGGTAGCGGTAGGAGTTCTGTTCAAAATAGTGTACCAATCTCTTTTGTCCTATTGGTGAGCATTTTGTTCAGAAATTACCAAATTTTGTGGTTGTTGCAGAAACATTCAAATTTCAATGATGGCAATGCTCTTGAAATTCCAAAGGCCACATCAATCCCCCCCAATGTGTTGGCAACTCCTCCAACAATTGAGAATATTCCAAACACCAAAAGGGGAGACAAATTGGAACTTAGGGTCTCTTTCCATGAGGTCGTAATCAGAATTACACTGATTATGTGATGATTGAAGTAGTCTAACAAAAAGCCATTGGCATAGGGCCTTGTTTTTTGTTGCACGGTCAAACACTTTCTATTGGAGAGTTGCAATTGCATTGAAAATATGTAATTAATCGATGTTAGAAATTCTAAGAGCACATTCTTATGAAAAAGCGAGATAGATGTCACTTTGTGATGACTTAGGGTTTAACTCAGCCTGCCCTCACAGTTCAACTCAGCTTGCCCTCACAGTTCAACTCAACCCACCCTCACAGCTTAACTCAGCTTGCCCTCACAGCTCTTGCATTTGGTCAATACTTGGCACGTAGAGATGTGAATTGACGTAATTGCAAGGATTGAGTACAATAATTGGAACAAAATAATGAAAGTTGTGGTGATCACAGAATCTGTTATCCCAACAGCCTAATGTACAATCATCCTTACTCCTCTCCAAGTAAGAACTGATTCCTCAACTACCAGTTCAATTGGTCATGTGTCAGCAAGGCCAAAACAGCCATGTCAAATCAATTGTATCATACAGAATTTCTCAGTCAATAATGATGTTATAAGTATATCAATATTTCTAGGCAAAATCACTCTGCTGAAAGTGGAGTTAACAATGGGGTCCACAATCAGGGCTAGGGTTTTAGGATTTAATTTCCAGCTCCAGGATTCAGTGGACAAGGACGATATGCTATGAGCACTGAGTATAAACTTCCAGCAATTCAGACTACCTGAACCCATATAGAAAGGTGCCCTAGATAGGATTTTGGATTGAGGAGCTTTCCAGCAATTTACTCTTTTCAGCTGGGACTCCATCCTCCTTTGCAGTAGACAAGAATATGATTCATCAGGTAGAGTGTGTCACCTTGAGCTTGAGTGGAACTTTCATTCTTCACCTGCTAATCCACCTGCAGCCCCAGGTGTGCTCCTAATTTCATTGGTGCCAAACAGATGGCTGAAGAATGCTGATAAACTTCTCTGGCAATTATAAACAGCCCAAGGTAGATATATTCTTGCCATATGTAGTCCTACATACAGAAAGCAAAACAAACACCAGAGAAACAGAGGCAGTACCCATCACATGTTAAAATTATGAAACTCCTGAGTCATCCTTGTCCTCCAGGCTATTCTTGCCTGTCCATGACCCACATAAGGTGAAGACAGGAGTCACCATACACACAATGATCAGTGACACAACAAGAATCCAGAAAGAACAACCCAAATTAGTACCTATTTAGCACAGTGTATAAAACCTACAATCCTGTGGAAAAAAAATGGCTCTCCAATTTAAAAAGCCATGGGAAATTCCTCTTGTTTTCTGAAAACAGGCTTCCTCGCACAGATTTGATCCCAACAGAATCCTTGCCAAATTAGCTGGGGCATAAGAAACAACAGTCCTTTGCAATGTTCATCTCCTTGAAGACGTCAGAGGCGGCATCTTAGGGTTTCACCAAATGAAGCTCCCTCTCTTTCCCTGTGTGTGTGTCTCTCTAGTGCTATCTGCTTCATTCCATCACTTATCTGCCTCTGCTGAGGGCTTTCTCAGCATCCTTGACCTCATCCAGGATGCGATCCTTACGTTTGACAGGAATGGGATATGTAGGACCAAAACTAATGTAGTGGCCGGCAATGGCATTGACCACAGAGTACATGTTGCTGAACGACGGTTTCCCGGCCACTTTCTTGTCCCTTCGGTACTTGGCTACCCAATCGTTGGAGATAAGTCTCAGGCTCGCAACAGCATCCGCCTTCCTAGGGTCCGTCTTTTCCAACTCCAGCGTCGCCTTCACCTGGTCAATCACCTGTTGCGTCTCGTTCTTATAATCCTCCCCCCCATCGGCCAATGCTTCTCCCGCCTGCACTACTAGCGACGCCGCTACGAGCAACAGCCCCGTACTTCCTCCTCCCAACAAACTCACTCTTCTCGACACCGAGGCACCAACCATAGCAGCATCATCATCCGAGTTTGTTCTGGCCGCACAAATGGGGACCAGCTGAGTCGGTTTGCAGTAATCTTTGCTTGCGCTCAAGCTCAAGACTAGGGATGGGGATGAGGAGAAGGATGTCCGACTGACGAAAGAGCTGGGACAGTGCAATGCAGCGACGCTAGTGGCGTTGAGCTGAAGAACCGATGAAGATGCCATCGCTGGAATTTTGAAGACAACGATAGAGCTGCTTGTTCTTTGGGAGCAAAATGTGTCCCAAATTTGCACTAGAAATGGGGATTTGTGGGGACGCATTTCAAATTTTGCAAAATTTGGGATCCAATTTTGTGGATAAAGAAACAGAGGCCACCAGAAGGGGTAGGCAAGTATTTCCGACGTGGTGCCATGCTATTGCTCCGAAATGAGGCTTGTTCCGAACTTGGGCGGTTGTTGCCATTGGTTTGGATCAGATAAGCCACTTTGGCGGTTGTGGCCACGTTCCCCTATAATCGCACGACTTTCTTTAAAGTTTCTCACTCTATTCCATCCATAATCGCATAACTCTGTTACAATTTTTCTTCATTCCACTCATAATCGAACAACTCTTCTTCACAATTTTCTTCATTCTGTCCGAATTGCACAGAGCTTTGTTCCTTTCTGCCTGAATTTGCATGGAATCACAGACAGTTTTGTTCATTCCGTGCACGATTTTGTTATCTGTTCTCTTCATTCTCTGCCATAATAGCATGATTTCTGTACGCAATTTTTTGTTCAAAACGTGGGTGGTTACCATTTGTTTGGATCATATAAGCCACCTTGGTTCTTGTTGCCACATTCTGCTCATAATTGCACAACTCTTTTAACAATTTTCTTCATTCCACCTGAATTGCACAGAGCTTTGTTCATTTCTGCCTGAATTGCACAGAATCAAAGAGAGTTTTGTTCATTCCATGCACTATTTTGTTAGGGTTTCTCTTTATTCTGCACCATAATAGCATGATTTCTGTACACAATGGCTTGTTCCAAATGTGGGCAGTTACCATTGGTTTGGATCAGACAAGCCACAACTTTCTTTAAGTTTCTCACTGTGTTACATTCTAATTGCACAACTCTGTCTATGTTTTTCTTCAGCCTGCTCATAATTGCACAACTTTTTTACACAATTCTGTTCATTCCAACCAAATCACATGGAATTGCACAGAGTTTTGTTCATTGCATGTTAGGTATTCTCTCCATTTTGCGCTGTAAAAGCCTGATTTCTGCACAAAATGTTTTGTTCCAAATGTGGCCCTTTATGACTGGTTTGGATGAGATAAGCCACCTTGGCACTTGTGGCCACATTTCACTATAATCACAAGACTTTTCTAGTATTCCAACCATAATCACACACTCTGTTACATTTTTCTTCATTCTGCTCATAATCACACAGAGATTTGTTTATTTCTACCTCAATTGCACGGAATCACACTGAGTTTTGTTCATTCTGTGCATGATTCTTTTAGGTGTTCTCTTCATTCTGTTCCCTAATATTGATTTCTTGCTATTCTTCGCAAAATCAACTAAAAGTCTTCAGGGTATATGGGCTATTATTAGTATTTTATTATTAAATGTAGTTCCGTACACAATGTAGAAAATTCTTCACATTCACTTTGCCAGGCTTAGGTGATCCTCAAGGCAATCCTGTAAACTAGTTGTGTTTGCCCCCATACATGGTTGGTGAAACCTAAAATCATACATGCATGTTTACTATCTTAGCGCAATAATAAAATTTTATAACATAATAGGCAACAACAATACAAACAAATTAATCAATTAAAAATTAATTTCATTATCATTTTTGTTATTAAATCTTGATCAAAGCAATAGTGAAGCTTTGAAAATAATATCAAATTAATTAAAAACATTTATATCTCAAATAGGAATTTCATATGAACATTTTAATTTATTTTCAAATGGACATGCTTTATTATAATCAATTCTTGCATGATCTTTCAAATCAATTTTTAAAAATCTCTTATTAATACGACTTTGAGAAATTGAAGCTAATCATTTGTTTGTTTATCAAACAATTTTCATTTAAAAAATTAGTCATATAAAAAAAAATAACATTTCATAGTGATATGAAACCTTGTTATACAAAAACACAAGTGACAACCCAAAAAAGTAAAATGATATAGAGGCATGATTAAATCAATTACCCAACATTCATATTTTGAGAAGAAACCCAACACGTAGATGGGTAGACTTCAAAAGAACCTATCAACTGGATGGGTGCACCCAAAATCTACAAATGTGCGCCCATTAGCTTGGGGCAATAAACATCTTACACACATAATCAATGTTTCTCATTTTGCCATATTGTCCAGATTTACTTGTGGGCAGATCTGAATTCACATGCTGCTAATTCTTCAATGCCCTTCTCAACACTCACATTATTAAATGGCAACTTTCATCCATTTGTCCCATGTAAATATGAAACTTGGGATCTTTGCTACTCCATTAAGGTCTGGGGTGGCAGAGATTGTCATTTTCTCCAGCACATGATTGCACCCATCACTCACAATCAGCAGATTTATTTGAAATATTTAATTTTCTCAACAAAAGCCATCCACCAGTACTTTTTGAATATTTCAGAATTTTCATGAACAACTATAGGCCTACAACAAGCAATTGAAAAAAACTCATAGTCTAGAGATTAAGATGGTCATCCATGAATTGGAGATTGGAAGTTCAGATTTCCAGATCTTTGTCAATTCTTCTTTGAATTTTTTAAACAAAGTTTTGACATTCACTTTTGGGAATTAATTAACACTGACCCACAGTAGGTACTATACTTATCCGTAAGGTAACCCTGTCTTCGCCCTGTCTTTGGGCCTCATTTCACCCCCTATCCCCTCTTTCAGTGGTATCCACAAAGTAAAGACATTTTATTAAATCTCCGTATGAAATGCTGAAACTCAGCATTTAATGCACGAGGTTCGAGAGAAATTATCGTGGTTGTACAGTTAAGAGTAGTGAAATTATATGTCCCATCAGTGGAGGCGCTCAGGAATAAGGAAAGACAGGATGAAACTCAGTTTACCACCAAAACAGATGGTTTTCTGAATTTCATCCGCCCTTGAATGCTAATGTACTCTTTGCAGGTTTTTTTTGAATCTCACCCTATGTATGACCAAACTCAGGGTTCTGGTGCTGTGTTTTTCTTACTTTACAGATAACTCTACTGTATATGAAGTAATCTTTCAAAAGGAAAATTTTCAACATTCCCATTTGCAAATTAATTAACACCAAACAACTGTGGCAGGCAGGTACACTATATGGCATAATCTTCATATGATGGATCACACATTCAGGAGAGTGATCAAAATGTCTCTGGTGTGGTGTGTCACGTAGCATACTGTAAAGGGCCTGTTGGCGCTTTATCCAATTTAATGGGCTGCTTGACCATTCCATAGCATGCCCCATAAGTATGCAAATGAGAGATCTTTAGGCATATGTTCTTTTCCCATTTTGAAGATTTAAGAACATTGACATTGTGAAAACTTAGTTACTTCTAAATATCTAGATATTAGAGTTGTAAAATATCATAAACCAGGGTGAGAAACCCTAGTTTGGGGCACTGCATGTAGTATAAAACGCATAATAGGTGACAAGATTTTTACAAGTTAAAAAACACTACCCAACTAAAATCTGCACACTACCCAACTCATTGGAGTTTGGGTTTGTGTTTTTCCTTGGGCGACTTGCTAAGCATTTCGACAATGTGTGTTTCGTGAGGAAGAACACTTGACAGGTTTCTTTTGTCTACCTTTGTTGTCTACTTGGGTGTAGAGAAATGTCTACCTTTGTTGTTTGGGTGAGTGAAGAGAAGTGATGAGGAGCTTGACAACAAAAAGAATTGAAAAGTTGAAGACAACAGTTGCTAAAGAGAGAGTGAAAGAGTTGCATGAAATGTCCAAACCAGTGTTGGTCAGTTATTGAGTTTTTATCCAGTTATCAAGCTGGTATAAACAACCCTCTAGATGGATACTTTTTTTTTATAAACTGGTTAAATTGAAGACTGTTTGGTATTAAATTTCCAAAATGTAATAACCTATCTAAAAGATTCAATTATCATCTGGGTAGGTTATCAATCTTTAAACACGGATATAATTTTTTTTTAAATTATTTTTTAAAACACTATAATTGATGTAGAACCAATAGGTTAATTGACAGGTCTCAACCAGTTATTTGATAACGTACTTGACAGCCAATTTTTTTAATATTGATAACCTATGTGGTTGGAAAGAAATAATTCAAAAAGAAACCCAGCGATTATTTAAAAAGCAATAAAGAGCCAACATTGGTCCAAACCAAACTTGTGTTGGCCAGTTCTTGCTTTTTAAAAGAACATCTGAACTTGGATATGATTTTTTTTTTTTGGCTATGTTATCTGTGTGTGGGTTTGAGCCCAGTTCTTCATTTTTTTATTAGGATTGGGTGTTGACACTTTTCTTTTCAAATTCAAGAACGTCTATGCTAGTCTTTCTTTCTTTTTTTGGAAGAATTGCCAAAAGGCAACACTGATCCAATTTTCTAGCAAAAAATCCAATTTTGGCTATTTTTAATTTTTTGGGGAATCTGTACCACAAGTTTGTCTTTCGGTTGCACATTTGGTTTGCACATGGTCATGTGTAAAACTGTTGCCAGTTAAGTTGAAATCTGCTTGCAGAGGCTCACAAAATATAGGTGCACTACAAAATTGTAAAAAAAACATTGTTGCAGGCTCATATTGAAAACCAGGTTTGATTCCATATTCACTAGTGTGGCCTGTGTGGTTGGCACAAGTGTCAACCCATTACTAAATAGGGAAACTCAACATGTGAACATTGTTTTGCAATGTATGTATCCATTTTTCAAACAGCCAAATATGAAAGGAAATCATGCTTGAATTGAATGGTAAGCCTTCAAGTGTTACTACATTCTCAACTGATTTTTCCTTCCAAAACCTGGTTTTTTTATTTGTTTGAATTTTCAGCGGCAGAATTCATTTAAAATTTAATATCTCCCACCTTCTGAATCCAAATCTTACTAAATAAATTCCATTAAATCCTGCTCATCAAGATCTTCACAACAACACCAAAGGCACATTCCAATTCCTCAGAAATTTTCAGCTACAATTTAATTTAGTTTTCAATGAAAAAATCGTTCAATATTCAAGAACTTCTTCACCGCAAGTCCAAACCAGTGTTGTGCATGTAAGTGTCAATAGCCATATATGGCATGTAAATCCAGTGCAAGTGTAAATCATTTACACTTACACAGCCCTTACACGGCCCTTTGTAAATGTTTTGGGGTGTGTAAGTGTAAATACTAAAATTATTTGAAAAGTGACCCTGTCTTTGGGCCTCCTTTCACCCAAACCCTTCTTTCAGGGGTATCCATGAAGTAAGGAAATTTTATTAAATCTGGGAATGAAATGCTGAAAATCAGCATTTAATGCACAAGGTTCAAGACTAATTATAATAGCTTTACAAGTAGGAGCAGTGAAAATATGTGCAGAAACTGTGGAGGCGCTTTAAGAAAAAAGGAAAGACAGGGTGAAACTCAGTTCACCACAAAAACTGAGGTCACCCCACCCTTGAATGCTAATGTTTTTTATATTTTTGAATCTCACCCTATTTATGATCAAACTCAGGGTTCTAGTGTTGTTTCCCTTACTTTATAGATAATTTTATTATATATCTTTAATGACCAGACCTTATTGCAAAGCCATATAAATTAGTTGTGGGTTTTTATATGTTGATGTTTTTTTTTTGCAATGGGCCATTTAGCTAGCTTATCTTTTAAAACATTATGAAATGTTCCCTCCACAAGTAAAATCCACATTTTTTACATTGTCATATATTTACATTGTTTTACATAGTCATGTAATATCATATAAATATATATTTTTTATATTTATATTTTTTTATTGGATTTTGTTAAATTATATAAGTATATTTATTTACACAGTTTTACACTTACACAAATCTAACATTCCATTAGTCTACATTGGTGTATGAAGGTTTGATATCATGTTTGAACAACAATTCTTGTGCAAATGTTTTGGTCACCTATCCTTTGGGATCCTCAAAATAACCATTTTGATAGACATCAAATGCATTAGCTATCAATTGTTTACTAATGACATACATTATGTTTTTCTTACCAAAATAAACCTCAAATCCTTTTGTAGCAACCCTAGCCTTGGGCTCGCGACCAAGGCAATACACTAATAGAAATCAGCCAAAATGTAACCATTCAATTTACGACTACATGCGACTTATAATCGTTTGCGACTAAATTTGAGAATAATTGCAACTACAAGACCAACTTTCAACTATTTTGGTCATTTTCACAACTATGATGCAATTATTAAAAATTTCATCTTATTGGTTACATCAATTTTACATTTATTTTCATCCATTAATAAGTTGATATGTCCGATTATTCACAATAGTCACCAAATAAGTTGCATCCTAAAAGTATTCTATAATGACATAGGAGTATATTTTAATGTATGTATTAAAATTTTATATATATATATATATATATAATATGCATACATATGTATATTGTTCATATAATAAATCGCAAAATTAATATTTGAACTTTGAATTTTTTTATTCACATCTGAAAATTGTTATTTCAATTGTTTAAAACATTATTTGAATTTGAAAATTTTGATTTGAATATGATATTTTCAATTCAAAAAGACTGATTTGATCTAAAAATTGATTTTGAATTTTAAATTAATATTTTCAAATCCAAAAATTAGTATTTCAATTTAGAAAATTATAATTGATCATAAAAATAAAATATTTTGAATATTCCATTTAATTTGAATATTTCTAAGTGAATATGAAAATTTATATTTCAGCTATGAAATTTTTTCATTTATATTTTAAATAATCATTTAATTCGAACCTGAAATTTAGATTCCAAATTATTATTTAAGATTTTCAAAATTAATACTTCAAGTCTGAAAATTAGTAATTGAGTCTAAAAATGGACATTTCAATTTTGAATATTGTTATTTGAATATGAAAATTAACATTTCAATTCTGAAAATTTTTATT
>Ga0116227_10003813_pt1 | contig 33169 bp, 22 predicted proteins | sample S1TSphgellanicum_FD_89693 | JGI IMG/M metagenome (GOLD analysis project Ga0116227, IMG submission 89693) | Host-associated microbial communities from peat moss isolated from Minnesota, USA - S1T2_Fb - Sphagnum magellanicum MG | ecosystem: Host-associated > Plants > Peat moss > Unclassified... | reverse complement strand
TATGATGTTAGAGAATAGGGTTTTTTTTCAAAAATAATTTTCAAATTGTGTAAATTATTGTTTTTATGATGTTAGAGAATAGGATTTTCTCTCAAAAATAATTTTCAAATTTTGTAAATTATCATTTCTATGATGTTAGAGAATAGGGTTTTTTCTCAAAAACAATTTTCAAATTGTGTAAATTATTGTTTCTATGATGTTAGAGAATAGGGTTTTTTCTCAAAAATAATTTTCAAATTGTGTAAATTATTGTTTTTATGATGTTAGAGAATACGATTTTTTCTCAAAAATAAATTTCAAATTGTGTAAATTATCGTTTTTATGATGTTAAAAAATAATATTTTTTCATCTGAAGAACCAAAATATACAAAGGAAAAAATGCAACAATGCTTTCCGAGAGCCGATTTAATTAATCTTTCACTTTTGGGACTAAAAGAAAAGCACTTCGTGGACACAATGGGATCCAAATCTGAAGTCCCAAAAGTTGATATCACCACTTGGCATTCCGAGAGATAGTCGACATTCCAAGCTAGCAAATTATGCAGAAAACCACACCATTGGTGAGACTGTTGACGTTCCAAGAAACAGCTAGTTGACATTCCAAGCTAGCAAATTACGCAGAAAACCCCCCACATCCAAAAGTGATTTTGGATGTAATGCCCAAGTTTCATCCAAGAGGACTGCTTTCTGCGGCGTAGAAGGTCGCGGTGAGCTTCGGCCACGCGAGACGAGGTCGCGTGCAGCCGCCATCGCTCGCGCTCTCAAGCTCTTGTGCGCAAGCTCTCTGCTGCTGCCTTGTCCGCTGTGTGCTCGTTTTCATTTATTTTTCTCTTGAGCTTGTCTAATTTTTCTCTTTTTTTTTCTATTTTTTTGGGTTTTTTGCGTTCAGAGATGCCGAAGAACAAGGGAAAGGGAGGGAAGAACAGGAAGAGGGGGAAGAACGAGGCAGAGGACGAGAAGCGCGAGCTCGTGTTCAAGGAAGATGGACAAGAGTACGCACAGGTGCTGCGGATGCTTGGTAACGGCAGATGCGAGGCTCTGTGTATCGATGGGACCAAGAGACTGTGTCACATCCGTGGTAAGATGCACAAGAAGGTGTGGATTGCGTCTGGGGATATCATCTTAGTCGGCTTGCGAGACTATCAAGACGACAAGGCGGACGTGATTCTCAAGTACCAGCCTGATGAAGCCCGTCTGCTAAAGGCTTACGGAGAGCTGCCTGAGAACGTGCGCCTCAACGAGGGTATTGCCGGGGGTATGGACGAGGAGGAAGACGGCGGCGGAGATGATTACATCGAGTTTGAGGACGAGGACATCGACAGGATCTGAAAAAGATTTCCCGCATAAGGGATTCCAATTCAGGCAAAAAAGCTCTAGCAACTACACATGCCACAGAGTCTATTGCCGACAATTGCTCTTGGTTCGTTGCAATCCTCTTCTTTGCTATGCACAGAACCGAACAAAGATGGTCTTCCGGACATGGTAACCCTTTTTTCTACATCGTTAAAATATGAGTAGTAAGCTAGCCAAAACAAAACAAAACAAAAGAGGACAAGACGAGGTTGTTGGAGCTTCAAGGGCCATGGCCAGCCAGGGTCGCTTGGAGGCCTGTTCAGACAGAGGGCCGGGATATAAACTAAGTATAAGCGCTTCATTTTCTGCATGGTTGCTGTATGATAATAGTTCGTAGAAGACTGGGAGAAAGTTTCACGCTCCTGACCTCAAGCCAAGAGCTCACAGTACAGAAATTTTTATTTTTACATGTTTACTTTTATGGGGTTTTTTGGAGTATGGTGTTGCTGAATTTCGGAGCTTCTTCATGTTGGTTGCTGAAACTGGAGACTTTTTGAAATATCATCATCATCATTGCTTGGTAGATGGAACCTCTTCACTGCTATCACGACCACCTGACTTATATTTCCCAATCTGTGGGCTGCCAGATCACAACCAATATATAGCTCCTGTAATGAGAAAGAAGAGGGAGCTTTCGGTGTGTGGGTGTAGGTTATGGGGTGCACACCAGACATGTATTTGAAACCCTTGATCAGTCTGGTATTCTCCTTCTTTTTGCATAGTGAATGTATCAATCAACATCCACAAAGTTTATGGTCTTAACACTTTATGAGCAACTCTCATAAGCATGTGGCTGCACCCCTTATCAGGTTACCTTCTAATGATTGTTGTGAACATTTCTTTGCAATTTTATACATAAGTGTTTACTACAATTGAAGAGCTTCTTTTAGAGGATCCTTAATATGTGATGGTTGGGGACACACAACTGAGGTCCACTGCGATATAGCATCATGGAGTGCATCCGCCCTTCTGCCCACAATGAGGTAATTCATGCATCCAATTACACAGTAGTGGATGTTTTTTGAGATAGCAAACAAATCACTGCCTTAAAAAGAGAGAGTTTGATGCTCCTTTTTGCATCCAGACTCTTTTTTGTCTATTGAGATCAGCAAATTCATACACATCTGATTTGAAGATGTGCAAAAGCTGGAGCTCAATTGTGACTTATTTGGAACACTTCTCTAACACAATTCTTTTATGCTGTCACCTACAAGAGAGATCTTACTTTCCCCAGTTAGGCTTCCTCATTAAATAAGGCTGCAACTATGTCATCAGCTGACTGTCCAGTGGCACTTTCCACGCTAGGAATAACAATTCTGGGAGCAATAAATTGAACAAACTCTCGCAGCTCAGCAAAGCTACAATGTTCACTGTAGGGCACCTCATACCTGTTATGTTACAATACAATACAATCAGTTAGTTTCTTACCTTCTGTTGCTGAAGTTCATTAAGACTGGATGCTGATGGCTTAGTGCCTAGAAAGAGAAGTAACCTTGACCTCTTTGCAGCAGCTGAGAAGACATTATCTACCTGCAGAGCTCACTGAAGAGAAATAGTAGAATGTACATATGGAACCCAGGCAAGAAAAGCCAGTCTAATTGAAAGTTACAACAGGTGCAGAAATGTAAGAAATAATACCGGATAATGGTTCCTTGCTGCCATCGACGACCAGGTGTACGTTTTTTGTCCCTTCCAAAATTCCATCCCGTTGGTGAGAAGCCAACAATGGAGTTATATCGTCCCTGGCAAGATTCATGGCAGAGACACACAGATATAGTGACCTTAGAGAGTATGCACAGAGAAGGTACCATATAATGTGCTTTCATTTGTCTTCTGCAATTGGAGGACACACCCTACCGGTCCTGGACATAAACCGAAGTAAAAAAATTTACATCACCTTCGAGCCCTGATTTGAGCTTCAGGAAGAATGTCCATCCTAGTTGGGACTCAAAACTTGAGTGCTTACAAGAGGGCCATTGTTTGATGAGTTATATGACTTGGACTAAGGTGCAGTGTTTTTAGGTGTACTTGATAGTAGCGAGATATGGAGCCCATGCGTTTGAAGCTTGCAATACTCCATAAGGGGACAACATGTATATGGCTTTCTAACTCATTAGTGGTCAGCCATTTTGTGTAATCATCCCCAAGTTCCATGCATTCAAGCAACCGCAGCTTTGATGTCCCAACATACACTTTCTTCTCCAACACCTTCCCAACTTCCAAGAATATTCGTTCTTTGCCTGCATCCATATTTCAAGCCTTGGAAGTAAGATGTCATACCGTAATCCGTCCTCTAAGAGAAGTAGGTCCCACGTAAAATACAGGGGAGGAGTACATCTTGCATCTTGATCTGATGTGTGCATTTACAAATCCAAGATAAGTATTTTTACAGACTAATGTTTTCATGTGGCCATCCAGGAGATTCAGATCTTCTGATAGCTAACAATCATGCACATGAACCTGGAAAAGGAAATTTAGAACAGAAACAGGTCTCTCCAACCCTGCATACACCATAGCAGTTCAGGGAATCAGACCAATATTGTAAGTGCCAATCAGAAAGAGGGTCCTTGTGTTGAATGCTTCGGCCTGAATTGCATCTACCACAAACTGGACTACTGTTTCTTGCTTTGGGAAGTTGTACTGCATCAACAAGACATGAAAAAAGGTCACAAGCCACAATTTAACACTGAGGATCTTAATCCAAACTAATGTCAAATTAGTACCAGGGAGAGGCTTTTTGGAGTGTGTCATCATAAACAAGCTGAACATGAAAGAAATTACTACTGTCAAGATATGAGAAGGTTTACCCTGCCAGACTTAGAAGCAATTTCTAGAATCATATGCAAAAACTTGCAACCTACCAAGATGGCATTTGATTGGACAACAAAATGCAAAACTCTTTGTGTTTGTACCTGAGGATTGCAGTATGTAGTGTCAAGAATTAGGGTGTCAATATGTGATTCCTGCAATTTTACATTCTCTGCCATCTCCTGACAGAATCGAAAGTCACCTGTATGCAAAACAGGCTTTGCACACCAAACATTGAATTTGTCACAATGTGAAATCAATTGGTTAGACAAGCTTAGGTTAGGCTAATTAACCAAACACAACAAGCTTAGACTGGGCTGATTAATCAATCAGAATTAACACATCCAACAATACTTCATTAGATCCACATGGTAAATCCTACATTCAATCTTCTACAAGATAAGAAGTCATTGCCTCAAATTCTAATGCAGCATCAGCTACTATTTAACAGAAGGCTGAAGAGAAAAAATGTTGAAAGTAGAGTTCAAACCCAATTCTAAGTTTGGACTTTAAAGGAAATGATCCAACAAGACAAGGGCAAGAAAAGAATGTACCTTGCCATTCGGGGGCTCAAATAGGATCATCACAGAACCAGGACAATGATTAGCATCAATGAATGTGACCTGGACACCATCAATTATCACAGTCTCATTAAGTGGAATTATTTTCAGGCGTTCCGCCAGAACTCCTATCCGTAATGTAACAAGACGGGCTGTTGTTGGAGAACAGTATATTACACCATGGCGGAATCCTCTCGTAAGCCCTTGATAATCTGCACCATCCTCCACCCACCTCTTTCAGGCCAGATGCCCAAAGTCCCAAAACTCATAAAGTTGGTTGACAATCATCACCTGACTTGCTGACCAGCCACAATTGCTCATTGGCACATGTCAGCAGCAACAATCTAGGGCATTGCACTTGTGCTTCACATAGAGCCTACTGACCAACAATCATCTGCAGTATGTCTGGACAGCCTCTGAGGAACACTTTAGGAAGCAGTTGGAAGAATAGTTACGGTCAGTGTGAAAGTGCGTTAGAAAGTAGTTGGAGCAGTCTCCTGACAAATGCTTGAATGCATCCTACACATTAAGCAAAACAACAATAGAACAGAATTACACATCCTTCACTGTCCATGCATTATGCTAGAAAGCAAGTCAGCCAAGTTTCTTTGAACTGTTGTAAGAAAATGTCACACCTGAAGTTTAAGAGTGCACATGAGAGTGACAACAAGAACATAACAACAGTAAGAGATAATCATAACCCGCCTACCAGCCAATGAAGAGAAAAAAAGTATATGCACAAAAGAGAGTTGGTTGCAACCCTGAGCAGGAGGGCAAACGAACACGAAAGATATATCAATTTGCAAATTTGAAGAGCATGGCACAGAAACAAACCACTTGAAAAGAAGTGCCTGGAATACACATCCAGGGTGGTATGGAGTTGTAGCTAACTCCCCGCATTGCAGGTCTTCTTTGAGATCTTTTCCTTCCAGATCCTTCCCTATCATTTGCGGTTGACCCTGAATTCAGCCTTTCTGACCCATTTCCAAAGAAATCAGTGATGTGCTTCTTGGCAATTACCACTCTTGAGGCTGAATGGGATTGATCTGTTGGGCCATGTGCTTCTGGAAGGCTTGATGAAGATGCACCTTGTTTCTTCAATTCTTTGAGGGCACATACAATTTTCCTCCGAGGTCCCAAGGCTGCAATACCCAAAGTGCTAAGATCCTGCAAATGAAGAAAATTAGCTTATCAGACTCCTCAAACTAACCCTGCCCCCGAGTTTCAGCTCAATTGGAACTCTTACTGTTCTATACACCCTCAGTGGGATATGCTTGAGATAGAAATAGGACCTCATCAGTGAGCCACTGTAGAGTATCCCAATCAATCTCCTCTTTGATAAAAATGCTGGCATATCTTGATAAATTGAGTTTCTCCAACCAATTCACAACCGGGGTGACATCTGCCCTCTCCAAAGCATTAGTATCCATATGCCCAGCCTCTCGAGCCTCTGGCTTCTCTAATTTATCAAGGCAAGAGTTGGTGTGAAGCTGTAGCTCAGTCAGCGAAGTATTAACAAACTCAGCCCCACAGATTGGACACTCTTGGCATCCAGAAATCTTGTTCTCAGGTGCATACAACTGAAGGTCCAACACCACCTCATTCCCCAAAGATCTTATAGCCATGCCAAAGGTATTGTCACATGCATTTTGAGCAGCTTCTGCCTCCTCATGTGTAACCCTTTCCAATAAACTTGTGTCTACATTGTGCAATGCTGCATGATTTGACATTACAGCATCCCCCCCTGCAAGATTGTTTACATCTTCAACAGCAGGAACTGCAGTGACAGGTTTGGCTTCTATATAAGCAGTTGCCTCAACAGACTCAGGATGAATGTCTAAAAAAGCCCCCTCTGTAGCACAAGGATTCTTCTTCTGTCTTAAATCTCCAAACCCAGCATCTCCTTGCTGGACATTTTTGGATTTGTTACTTAACTTGTTTGATGAATCAAGATTGGAACTCGCTGAACTCTGCCTCTTCTGTTCTCCAAAGCAGCAATTCTCTTCATGGCTTGCAGCAGCTTCATTTTTTGCACATGAAGTCTTCTTCTTCTTCTGTTGCAAAATTCCACATGCAGCTTTCTCTTCTTTCTTTTTTCTAGCAATCAGCTCAGTTTTAAGCTTCTTTGAGGCCTCAAGCCTTTGATGCCACACAGCCTCATTCTTTGCAAAACTCAAGATTCGCTCCTCAAAAAAATTCTCATCCTTTTCAGTCCTGGAGGTTTGATCTCCAGCAGCTGTCCTGCTTTTAGATTTCTTTCCAGGTTGACCAGAAGAAGACTTGGGCTTTGAGGTGAAGTTTCTGTTGCAGTTTCTCAGGGCTAATGACTGGTTACACACAAGAGGGTTCCCTAACTGCTGAAAATCATCATCACTGTGAGACTCCTCCATAGCCATGGCTATAGCAAAGTCGAAGTCTGTGTTGAGCTCCATCTCCTAACACCTCTCATCTCCCACAGAAGCAAAGACGTGAAAATTGTGCATCCAGGGCTGTCGAAACACAAGAAATTGGAAAAATCAGGATTTTGGGTGATTCACACGTTTTCTGAAAGCTAATCCGGAAACCCTAACTCACAGAAAACAAACGAAAGAAGAAAGCAAACGACTGCACAGGAGGAAACACTGCAAGATGGAACACAAAGAAAACCTATCTGAGAGAAAACGGACAAATCCAAACTTCTCTGAAAACCGAAACTACTCTTCAGCGTCCGTATACTATTTTACTAAAATGGGCCACATGTTAGCAGATTTGCACATACCTCGAGAATTGCGGGAATCCATGCTTCAAATAATGCTGAGAAAATTACAGCTGGAGCAAAACCTTTCCATGCCCTCCTGCTGCAGTCCGTCGAGAGAATCGGAGCATTGCCTATCTTCTCCTCCTTTCTCCGAGTCCTCCGAGTCTTCCTCACCAACAAAACAAACACCATGGAGCGAAAAAAAAACACAGAAATGAAGCACATAAAATCTTCAGTTCCCGGCGTAAAAAAAGAAGCACCAAGTTCATCGAGAGAAGGAGGCTTCTCGATGACGACAAAATTCTTTGCGACGATAGCGCGATTCAAATGCAAGAATCGCAGAAAGTAATACCGAAAATTCGGGTTCGAGAGAAACCCTAATTTTGTAAATTTGAAAGTGTGGCGGGAAGACTCAGCTTTGCCCCTTTCATAGCGACCGCCCGTTTGATACCTACCAACCTACCAAAGCCCTTCGATCCAGTGTTTTTTTTTTTTTTTTAAGGATTTTTTATTTGTAGCCAGAATGGTGATCAAACATAGGAAAATGTTGAAAAAGTGGCTATCATCCCTAGGAAGAAATTTAGCCAACTCTGGCTATAATAATATAAACTGCAAACCAAGTAGAAATCTTTAATCATCCTTCTATATGTTTGGCTGCACACTAAAATTCAAATATGAAAATTTTGGCGATTTTTACTTATATTTTTACTCATTTCTGGCGATTGAAAACCTCCAAAATCATTTCATTTTCGATTTGTTTTTTTTTTAAAATTAATGTGTCTTTTTGGCAAAATTTCACCAGTGAGAAAAAGGCTGGGATCTTTGATACCTACCAAACTGACAATGGCCCCCCATTGGTTGCATGGTGTTGAAAGACCCTAGCCCTAAATCCCTAAAAAAAACCACGTTCCCCTGTGTCGAATCTAGCTGAATCATGCCAAAGGGACCTATTAGCCCAATCTCTAAGGGACCTATTCCAGAGAATCGGCCCTTGTGAGGCCAATTGGCACCTCAACCTGTCCCCTAAACAACTGCCTTTTTATTATTTCTGTGTATTTTGAGGGATCTCCTGCAACAGAAGGACCCTAGGGCATTATGCCGGGGGATCTCCCATGTTCCCATGTTCCCATGGAAAAGGACCCTAGGGCATTATGCCAGGGGATCTCCCATGTTCCCATGGAAAAGGACCCTAGGGCATTATGCCAGGGGATCTCCCATGTTCCCATGGAAAAGGACCCTAGGGCATTATGCCGGGGGATCTCCCATGTTCCCATGTTCCCATGGAAATATTTCTTTTTCTACAATGTGAAAAAAGTGAGGAAATTAAAAAGAGAGTTATTTACATAAGAGGAGGTTCCCATACTCGTGCATTCTCCTGAGACTTGGGAACACCCTTGGGTGCCCCTCTCTCTCTTAGGAGAACGCACTCCTATGGGAACCTCCCCTACAACTTTTTTTTTTTTCCATTGTTCATAATTTTAACATAATTTTCACGTGTGATTTTTGCTATGTCCCTAATTTAGCATAATCAAAAAATTGCAATTAGTTTTTTTTTGGTGGTGAAATTACACAACGTGGTGTTTTTTTTTTCTCCCCAAAAAAGGAGAAAAAAACATGAATTTCTGTGATTTTTAGGGATTTTTTTTTACCACCTTTTTCAAATAAAAAATAATTAAATTAGTCACATTTAGACCTAGGCATTTGAATTGTCTTTCAAATCTACATATGGACGACCATCTAATAGATTTTGAAAAATCACCCATATATATATATATATATATTAGTTCCTTTCATCATTAGAATTCAAGTTTATAGAAAATAAATAATTCACACACACACACACAAATCTATATATCTATGTATTTATTTATTTGAGGAGTCCCAAAATGAATGAAAGAGAATGGAATACATTTGCTAGGTTTAGGGTTTTGTCAAGTTGATTTTTTTTTTATTTTGTTAATTTGAAAAGCTGATTTTTTTAATTTGTCAAGTCCACTTTTGCCAAATGCTAAGTTGACATCACACCTAAAATGCATTTTTGGCAAACTAGACTTGGCAAATAGGAAACATCAACTTTGCAAAATAACCCAACAAAATGGTATTCCATATAAGAGCGATATGGATTTGATGGAACCCCAAAGCCTGTGTAAGAGAAAAGAAAAAAATTCAATGTAAATTTGGTGGATTGTCAATGAAAACCATGTGATGGGCTTGACCTAAAATCAATTCCTAGGTGATATTCATGTGAAAATTGTTTGAGTTATTGTAGTTCTACAAAGTTCTTTACAAGAACTTCAATTTAAAAATAATAGATGAATATGGAGTGGTTGCATGGGTATTGACTAATGATGAATTTTGAAAGGATTCTTGTTTTTTGGCAAATGGTTTTGAATTGTTTTTCGTTTTGTAGCTTTTTTAAAAAAATCATGAAAGGAATGAGTTTTTCTCAACTTCCCTTCAAGCTTTGTAAGACTTTATGTAGACTCAAGAAAGTTGAGAAAAGTGTTTTTGTTGATAAAATAAATCCAAACATTGAAAAAATTTCACCACTACAAATATGTGTTTTTAAACTATTTTTTTTAATTTTTTTACTAAGTTTAATCATTTTTTTTATCATATTAGACAATGGACAAAATTGAATATAATCAAAATAAACCACTCATTTTTGACACAAATGTGACTAAAATTATATGACTAACATCACTAAAAACATTGCCTAAAATCATTAAAATAAGGCTTGTCTAAAATAACTAAAATGATTAAGGCCATTGGTTAACGTGGCATTACTCTCCAAAACACTACCACCCTTGACATGGGATTCAACATTGGAATTTTACTTTCATTTTTTTCCAATTTCACATTATTGGTAGATCATTAGCTGACATCATATGAACCATTAAATCTTCAAACTCTTTTAATGATGAATGTTCAAAGTAAGGTTTGAACCCACAACCTTTCTTGCCCACACTCCAAAGCTTTAATCACCAAGTCGTCACCTCATGTGATGACAAAAAATGACATCACAAAAGATATAAACACGTCTTTTGAACCAAAAAATGCATGTTTTTTTTAATATCATTATTTGATTTAATCTATTTGGTAGGTTCATTATTACATTAAACTTTGTATTTTTTTAATTTTATAAAATCATGACATGTGGCACAATACAAATTTGCCACATGGCACGATTATTGAATTTTTAAAAATAAATTTAATCTACATCATCCATTTTGGATGGTTATAGATTGTGACATGTGGCATATTAACAATTTGGCACATGGCATATTAATTAAAATTTTACCAAAGTATATTAAATTAAATATTTAGGTAGGTAAGGAAGTCGATAAGTAGGTAATTAGATAGATTTTCTTATTTTATTTTAAGTTTAGCTTTTAGGGTTAAGCTTTTTTTATAGGCTCATCCCAAATGTGTGTTACAATTTTCCAAATGCATCTTCTTATATAGTTTATAAGAAGTGGAGGACAAAATATATGGGATAAATTTATAGTTGCAACTTAATTGCATATTAATTTGCGATTAAAAGATTTATCCCACATCTTTTGTTCTTTTTTTTCATGTTGTAAATCATATGTGCTAATCCTCTCACCTCACATAACCTTTCCACATAACAATTATATGAAGTATTTAATACAAATTTTTTGATATCTAAAATCTAAAAAAAGTGTTTGAAGATGAAATTTGACATTTAAGTTCTGAAAAGTAATATATCAATTTTGAAAACTGAAATTCCAATATGAAATTTGAAATTTTTAAATTCTGAAAATTGGTATTACAACTATGAAAATTATTATTCGAATATGAAACTTGATATTTGATTTCTAAAAATTCTTATTTGAATCTGGAAATTAATATTTCAATCCTGAAAATTGTTATTTCAAAATGAAATTTTATATTTGAATTTTGAAAAGTATTAATTGCAACTAAAAAGTGATATTTCAATCCTTTTTTTTTCAGTATGAAAATTGATATTTCACTTCTTAAAATTCTTATTTGAATCTCAAAATTATTATTTGAATTTGAAAAGTCATATTTTGAGTTTTTTTTCGTATCCAAAAATTGATATTTCAATCTCAGAATTGATATTTTGAATTTCAAAAAATGATGTTTTAATTCTAAAAAAAATTATTTGGATTTCAAATTTGAAATTTTATTTCTGAAAATGTTTATTCGAATCTAAATATTTATATTTAAATCCCAAATAAATTCATTTGAATATGAAATTTTCAAATTTGAATTAAAAAATTTTGAATTCAAATATGAATCTCTTAATTTAAATAATAATATTTCCAGAATTCAAATATCAATTTTCAGATTCAATTTTAAATTTTTGAATTTAAATAAAACGTTTCATAATTAAAAATAATCAAATTTATATAATAATATACATAATTGAAAATCATTATTTTAGATTGAAATAATAATTTTCTGAATTGAAATATGTACTTTTATATTCATAATTAAAGTATAAGTTTCCCGTTTCAAAATAACAATTCTCAAAATTCAAATAGGAATTGATTTCATGTTCATGTAACTTGTTTGAATTCTAATAGAAGTTTCAAAATATTGGGTGTAATGGGAATGAATGGCATATTTCATTGCATCTCACATTGTGATCATTGTATTTGTTTTGTAATGGAACAAGGGTGTCACAATAGATTTGTTATGTCAAGGACAAAGAAATGTGAGAAGGTTGTTGAGAATATCAAAATCAAAACAAAGATTTTTTTTTTTTGAAAAAATACCCCCAAATGGTGAAAATTTGCCACAAAAACCACATTGATAAAACCCTTAATATGTTCACAATATATAATTAATCTAGTACCCATAATTAATGTATAATGTACTCTTAATAAAAAATTTAAATATACCCTCAATGCAACCCTAATGCACTGTAGAAATGTACCCCAAATTTAGTTATAATACACCCTAGTGTATGTTAAAGGCCTATGTATATGGCATATGGTTGTGACTAATTTTCATCACAAATGTAACTAATGGAACATAGGAGCTTATTCTTGGATGAAAATAATCTCAAAAATTGTCCAAATGAAAAGATGAATATGGCAATTATCACATGGTAGTCGCAAAATAGTCACATTTCACCATATAAAGTGTGAACATAAAGTGTGATAATCAATTGCAAAAACAATCAAATATAATCACAACCAACACATAGGTGCATGTAGTTCCAAATAGAATGGTTGTATATTACAAGATTTCTTCTAGTGATAGTCCCATGTGCATTTTGGTTTGTGATAGCTCTTGAAGTTCATGCTTTTACATTACAAACCTAATAATGTTAGTTTTGAAAAAGGTGACAGCTAAATTACCTGCAAAAAAGCTCGTTGTGTTCACATTATATGTGCTCTTGATGGTTACTAGATGAAGTACTAGATTTTTGACTTCCTATTTGCATGTTACAATAACAAAATATACACGTCTAGTTTATGTATTCTAATTCTAATGTTTCATTATTAATATAAGCCAACATTAACTAGTGTCAATTTGCTTATAAATTGTAACATACAACATATCATGTAATAATTTTATAAAATGTGTCAGATCTACAAGTGTTAAATCATAGTACCTTGGTAACTAAATGACACGTGTCTATCCAATTATTAATCAATTTCAAAATTTTGATTTTAATAATCTTGAAGTTTCAATAAAATTCCCTACATAATTGAAGTTATTATAAACAATTTTTGAACTAGAAAAACCCTTGATAATAATCTAATTATTTCAAATTTTAAAAATATTAATTTTTTTTTTTTCTTGGTCTACCTTTTGCATTTTTTTTTTTCATCTTGGCATGCCCAACCAATTTTGGGTCCATATAATCCCATGCCTTGAACCTATTTGGGAATTCAATTAAAAGTTTGTAACATGCTACTAGGCATGTTATGTCATGCCCTTTGGAAGAATTATAACATGAAAGGTTATAAGTGCAAAATGTGCTATAATATCAACCAATTGTTTCAAAAAAATATTAATAGAACAATGGGCAAACTGGGAAATTTTATAGTAGTAGTTTAATTATATTGACCACATGTTTTTTTTTCATCCAATTTAATATTTTTGGCATGTTTTATAATCTTCAACACTTTATGGCATTATGTTATATTTAACATGTTATATGTTAATATAATTCATGTAACATGTTTAATGGCAATTGAATTTTTGTAGACACTTCAAATTCATTGTGTTATATATGTGTGGGACATGGTACAATGTTACATACATTTTGATGCTTTGATATCATTGGCACTCCTATACATATATAGATTGGGTAAATGGGAAAAGGCCATTAGTCATTAGAGGTGTTGAATTAGTTACCATACATAACTAATTTTCAAGGGGATGGTTAAATGACTACCAACAAATAGCATGCGACCAAGAGGGGGAAGGTTACAATGGTGAACCAATAATATGCAAGGGTCCAAGAATGTGCTTTGTGCATAAAAGTTTTTCAACATTTGATTATTGAGCACCCATCCATTGGGGTGCTACCACAACCATTAAAATTTGGTTATGTTAGGTAAACAACATGTTAATGTCATGTGCGTAACATGTCATGTGGCTATAGTGAGTATCAAAGGATGTTTATTTATCATGATTTACCATCATCAACATTTCCAAATATATGCCCCACTACATGAGTCAACATGTTTCAACATAAATAACACTTTTGGTTACATAAGTTACATTTTCTCACATGTACTATTTATGTTACACTTGACAAACTTTGTTGTGTATATACACCATGCAAATGTTATGTTACATGTTATGTCATATGGATTTCATTGCATAATGATACTTTACCATACATTAAGTAAATGTTATTACATTGCTTGTATTGTACATATTGTTTCATCACATCATATTTTTAATTACATTATAATACATGTTGCACAAAATTTCACAAGTTTACAAATGACTCCACATTGCAAATAATCATACATTATATATCATGTATTGCATGTTACAATATCACTACACTACATTACTTCATCTTATATTTATATGTAACAATCCAACTATATGTAATAATCATGTCTTGTATTACATGTACAAATCGGTGAAAAACATGCTAAGATTGCAACATATATTGAATGCAAATATAATGATCAACTAGATATCTAAGCATCCTTGGAGGTTCATCCATGTAACATGTCACAATATGTATAACTACAATGAATAATAATGCTAAAACATAGAAATCTACTTCTTCTTAAAAAGGGCATGACATTTTTTGATACGTGCCATATTATGTGTCTAGTGTCAAAGTCTTGTTAAGGGGCTTGGGTTTTTTGCTTAAAGTTGTAAGGCTACTTGATTCCTAATATGCATCTAAAGGATCAACCATAGTTCTTGAGGCACCTGAACACAAGGTGGAGCTAGTACCTCAATAAGGACCTTAATAGCTAACACTTCAATCCCCGATGAAATTGTTACCTTGATAGTAGATGGAGCTTGTACATTAGTAGGAGGTGGAACTAATACCTCAAGTAGCAATGGAATCACAACATCCTTAAGGCATTCATTTAGGATTTTGAATTTACATGGATGTTAAATGCAAACTGTTAATTCAAGTTTATGGGAGTGCAATTTGTAGGGGTAGTCAACTCAAGCTCTTGGGATGGCACATAACTTAACAAATTCAATTAGTTACAAGTTACACCTCCTCCCAATTGGCTAAAATTCTTGATTGGCTTAGGTCAAAATCTAATGGGAATTGGGACTATGTGGGATTATGGTTTTGGGCACAACTAACAATTATGAAGTGGCCTCTATAATAGTTGTTGGGTTAGGGGAAACTTAATCATCTTCTATGGAAAATATTGCCATATGATCATCATCCCCACCTTTTTTCCCAATTTACCCAAGTATTTGGTGATCTCCCCCTCTCATATTTTTTCCAACATCAATGGTGTTGAAAGGGGGGTCCTTGACTTGCATCATGGTGCATGTAAATGGCCTTTCTACTACAAGATATTTCTGTGTGTGGCAATATTGGAGTTTTTTATGGCATCTACCCTCACATCTTGTTATGTGCATTCAAAAGTTTGAATGCCTCTTAGAAAAAAAGAATGCACACCAATTTTCATGTTATAAAACATTGTCCATAAATGTAAACTAAGTGTTCAGAATATATGATCATGTACAATTTGCATTATAAATGTAAATTGAAAAATCTAATTTCCTATCCTTGCAGTAAGCCAACCCAAATCAATGTATTTTTTCCATTTTAACCAAGTGGTGAAAGTTAAATCAAAATCCATTTTTCCTGGATCCAAATCAGTGTGTGCCATCCATTAAAAAATAAAATTACTTCTATCCCAACTCATGGACAATTTTCAATTGCACATGCTACATCCATTCAATAAACTCTAACCCCCACTCAGTAGAAGAAAATAAGGTCTCACATGCATTAGTGGCTTGGGTATGTTAATCTCCATCCAATGATTCCACCCCTTGTACAAATGACATGGGCCCTTTATCTTCGATCATTTGAAGGATTGCTAGCCATTGCTTATTGCTTAAACCTTTAGAAAACCATTTTGCCGTGTTGCTTTGGATAATTCCATGTAATAGGTGCACTAATGGACTTTCTAACCCTTTTGAAAATGCATATAGAGTTTCAAAAATTGTGTAGGTCCCAAGGCGCAAGGTAAAACATTTCCAACTTCTTCATGTTACAAACAACATCACATAAGGTTATGACCTCTTCTTGGTTATGAGCCCATGGAAAATGAGGAGCAAGACATTTGATAGCATGAATTGAAATGAAAAGGAGAAAGAATGGGTGCCATCCCCATCTTCTTGATCATCCTATGACATACCATGATCCAATGAAAAAAGAACTTGCACACTTGCACCATGTGCATCACAACCTTACTTTAAGTGTTTTTCCACCTACTAAACATTATTAAGATTTGTGATTATGAGGTTTGGGTTGAAGACTTTGCATTGATACTAAAATGGGTTCTCATCTTTGGATCAAAAGGTTGGTGCCCTACATGTCGCAACCCCACTTTGGGCAAAGTGGGAGAATGCAACTCCCACTCCCAAAAATGGAGACTCGGAGTCCTCCGGGACTCCTGAAAATTCAGAAGACGATTTGAGGGGTCAAATATCCTCGCCTTGGTGCGTTCTTTATGTCATCGGAAAGGTCGTGAAGAGTAGATGTCCAAAATGGCCTCGCATTGGCCATTTGGACATCTGCAGACCAAGTTATGGGCAAAAGAAGGGCCAGGAGTTAAATTGCCAATTTGACTCCCGACCACTAAAAGTCGGGAATCAACCTCTTCCCGACGTTGCCTGAAAGAGTACAACACGGCGTTGGAAAACTCTCGATGAGAGCTACAACTTTGATTCAGGATTCGCCCCTATCTGAGTTTGGGGCGAAGAGATATGCCCATCCAAAGTCCCGGGACTGCAACTTGGGAGTCCCGGGAAAAAGAGCCATTCGGATGTAGCCTCTGCGGTGAAACGCAGAGAATACTATATGGGGGAAGGTGGTGGCTTCCCCCGAGTCTGGGCCGTGGTGAGTCAAGTAGTCCAAGTTGCCCGTGGCTTGTCCCAACACCCAAGGGTGTTCCCGAATGTGAACTAACCCTCTTGTGGTTGATTTTGGATGCAAATTCGTGCTTGATCTTCTAATCCATCTTCCTAGTCTAATCCCGGGACTTCTAACACGCCCCTCTACCCCTCTTTAGTGCTGGAAGTCGGGAACGCCCTCAAGTCCCACTTTTCCGCAACTCAACATAGTTGGACCCTCAAGTGGGTTCAATCCGGGACTTGGGAGTGCGTCATTACATGTGTTGGTGCCACACTAATGTTTGAATTCGGATCATCTACAATAATTTTATGTACCAACCTTTGTGAGGTCAATAAATGGCAAACACAAACATGAACCTAATCACCAGTGCTTGGAATTGTCTCACAACCTTGCTCTACATCAACTTATGGTCATGATCTCAATTTCAAGGGAATGTAAAAAGGAATGCTTATACCTTCAATTGTTTCCTTTATCATCTTAGAAAGTAAGGTGTTCCAAAGAGTTGGCAACATTGGGAGCTCAATAAGTTTGTTCAAATGAAGGTCCATTGGTGCATTATTGCACCTTTTGAACCTATGTTCTGAAAGGTGAAACTTATTAGCCCATTTAATACCACGATAACAACAACAAAACTTGAACCAAACCTTCTTAAATGCAACCAACATATAAGACATGTATATCTCAATGAGAAGTTCATTATAGAATTCCAGTCATACCCATTATTCTATAAACTACTTATTGGACAACTTCACATGGAACTTCAATAAACCCTTTGTCTTTAATCGCGTTCCAACACATTGGGCCTTTGCATTTTCCATGGTAGACAAAATTTCAACCACTTCAAATATCTCCTCAAGGTGTGTAAAAAACCCATGATAACCCTATAGAAAGGTGGACCCATTCACGTTCTAAATCAATGTATAAATGTTTTAAATAATAAATTATGTCGAAACAAGGCTTAACCTTAGGAAGTAGATACATTGTGCAAATGTATTGGAAAAAATGTGTTAATTCTAATTGTCCCTTTGAAAAATTCTCACATACCCCAAATCAAAAAATGAAAAGAAGAGTAAATATAATGTATCATGAAAACTACCATGTCAAAAACCATATTCAATAAGTAAGACACTTAATTGAAGTCCTACCCATAACATAGGTGCCACCTTCTAAATTACATATGATTTGTATAATAGGCAAAACGTGCATATAATAACACAACATTCCATACCAACATGAAAGTTCATGAACATAAAATAATCTCAAATATGAAACTAGTATAAATTTTTGTTACATGTGCATCGCAACATCAAAATATGATGATTCAAACCTGCACTCCCAATCCTAAACATATAGCTCTAATGTAACAAGCATGAAACCATTAACACCTTCAAACTTAAACCCTAAACCAAACTACAATGACTTGAATTTGCAACATAACACATTAGAATTAGACTTATTAACATTGGTGAAATATGAATTGCAAAACCCATAAGCATACTAATAAAGGAAGATGAAAGCAATAACATACACCATGTCTACAAGTAATTAAATCTCCAAAGACCAAATTCAAATAACAACCAAATCTTCTTGTTTAGGAATCCAAATTTACCCAAATTAACCACATTTTTTAGGAGTCAAGGATTTTGCACTAGTTGACAAATAACATATATGAACAACATTTGTAATTGGTAAATAATGCACCAATTAAAGTCAATTGGAAATGCCTAGATTCAACATGGAGAAAAAATGCTAGGATAATACTAAACCTTAAAATTTGAGTCAACATGAAAGCATTTAAAACTTTATGGGCAAAACTTATGTTAGAAAAAAATGACATTAGATAACAATCACAATTAAAACATTGGAAGTTCTACTTGCAACTACAATTGATTGTGATTAAATACAAAAGAAAAAAAGTAACAAGGACATTATAAAATTTTGTTGTGAAAGGTTGTTATGCTCACCCAAACCATGATACACTTCGAAATGACCTCAACTACTCAAATAGTTTAGAGGTTTAAAAATTGAAATCATTTACCTTTTCATGCACCAAAGAACTTTAAAATATTTGATTCCACTCATCACTAATTCACATTTTCAACATCATCAATAGACATAGAAATAACCTTTAATGTAACTTAGAATCAACATGTTGAAAAAATATGAAACATGCACACTCAAACTCAATGTACATATTGAAAGGCTATATAACTTCAACCCTCTATTCCAAAAAATTGGTGGCTCCAACGTTAACCAAGAGGAAATTACATGGATGAAAAGAAAAAGATGGATGTTCAAAATGGGGAAAATGCATGATAACAAAAAATCAAGGGCGGACATGGAATGTACACCTTTGAAATGGTTGTGAAAGTTTTACACTATGCGTACCTTCTATTTTTATTGGGTGAGTGCAAGATTGAATGTCTCACTATTGTGAAAAAACGATGTTTTTTCTTGGGTACCTTTTATTCAAATGCACATGGTGATTAATATATCTTTAGATTTACTAATTGGGACTTGAATCTATATTAATAATTTCATTATGAAGACAATTATGTGGTTATTTATTGATTAAAAAACTCATAGAATTGAACTTTTGAAATTGAAAAATATGAATTGGTTGTCTAACTAAACCATCACAAAATGAAAAAACTTATATTGACTCACATTCCAAATTTGTTATTGGAATTCAATATATAATGTAATACAAGATCATAAATTCATATGAGGAATCTTTTATTATAAAACCTTAACCATTTGATAGTTAGGGCCTTTTAAATGGTTAAAATTTGACCATATTTTCATAAGTCCATATGAGTTGCAATTTTTATTTTATTTTTCATTTTTTTTATCCCAAAAGCATATGTGTTTGATGTCTTTACATGGGTCATTATTCATCTAGACTTTCGGGTTTTCTTTTTAGGACTTTCAAATTAAAAAATGACATCAACTACATTAAATACTAATTTTCACATAGATTTGGGAAGATTTGAACTTGTATTATTCAAAGATTAGAATAACTACATTTTAAAAAGTAACAACCATGTCCATTTGGGTCATTTAAAATAATCTTGTACAAACTTATAGGGGTGCAATTTTTGTCAATATCGAATCACTGAATCTTGCATTCACCATATGTCTTTTGAACTTGAAGGGGGGGGGGGGTAGGCAAATATTTTTATTTTTACATATTTTTAAAGGAAAAATATGTTACCTATTTCCCAATGTAAATAATGTTTAATGGTTACACTATAAAAAAATTCCATGTTTATTTCCATTTAATTCTTTATGGTGTCATCAAGTTTGTAGTTTAGGTTATGAAATGACATGTAACATATATAGCCATATAATGCAACATGATTAATTTCAAGAATTTGTAACATGCTTTATTCTTGTATTTATTTGAAGATAATTGAATACAATTTTGTTAAAGCAAATGAATTTTTGACCTTGTAACCTAGAGACATTTGTTTTACCACCTTTTTTTTGTTTATATTAGTTTGTGCCATTTTTTTTATTGTTGTTGATAAGTTTTGTTGTAACTTATAACAAGTGTGAAACTCAAATAACATGCCCATCACCTATAAAAAAATCCCCTTGTTATTTTTTTTAGTAATATGAAATAAACCATTACATATTACATGCTACTTACATGTCTTCCAAATAACAAGGAATTATTCCTTTACTATTATAACATCAATATTTCTACTATGTGACATGAGTTCAAATTTGTTGAAATTTATGGACATTTGAACTTGTAACATGATGTTTTATTATTACCTAACTTCTTTTTTTATTTGTGGTATGTTTCTTTTGTTGTCATTGTCAAATTATTATAGTTATTTAAAACTTAGATTACATGGGCCCATCACTTGCTAGAATATGTCCCATGTTCTATTAAACCTTTGTAGTAGCTCTAATAACCCATCTCAAATTACATGTAATCTACTTTATATGTTTCATTAACCTTACCCTAGGAAGGTACGATCAATCCATTTTATTTTATTTTGTATATTCTAATAGTATTTTGTTATTGTAGATAATGTGTACAAGTTTTTCATTCCATAATTACAATACAAGGTTTTTGTTATCAAGATTAATTATTGGCTTCAATCATGAAAATATATCTTTTTCACCATTTTTTTGAAGTTAGGGTATATTTAAGCTAGTAATTTAAAAGGTTTAAAATTTTGTAATCTAAACCCTAATTTTTTTTCGTGATACATGTCATTTTCATCTCGTTGCTATTGTCAAATTACATAAACTACCTAACATGTCATTCTTATTGTAACCTATATTTATCTAACACCTAGGTAACTTGACCTAGATTTTTGTGAAAAAAATTTACACTTGTTTCCTATAGGTTTATAGTATTTATGGTAACCTACTACAAATTATTTTTAAAAAAATTGTTCAAAATTGGTTGAATATTTCAATGAAATCACAAACCCAACATGGATGAAATATGTGATTTGTGAAAACAATGGAAACATTGCCATTTGAATATATCAAAATCAAAAGACCACTTATACATTCCAAATTAAAACTTCAAGTACATTAAGTTTTAAGAGCTTTCCAATGGTATAAAAAACTCTTTAATTCAATGAGTTTTGAGCCTTGCAATCGCCTTTTGAAAATTCGAGAATCCAACTCCCAAAATGGGAGGTCACTTGGGAGTGTGGGGGTTCATTCCCTCACACTTTCCTACACTCCCAAGAACATGAAATGTGACTCCCGAGCTTCACTCTTGGTTTGCACCTTTGCAAACCCTTGCTTTGGTCGCGAGCCTAGGGCTAAGGTTGTGACACTATAATTGATGCATTAAACTTCCAAATTATAGTGGATCAATTTTGTGTAATGGATGACATTCTAACTTGCAAACACCCATGAAACTTTTGGTATACCTACCATAAATTCCAATAATGGGCAACTCCATTGTTCCAAACTCCTTTAAATCATGTTTTTTGCATAAAATCTTGAATGGAGTGAATGATAACAAACCATAAGGAAAATGGAAATGGATTTAAATAAAACAATAACAAAAGCAAACCTAGGTCATATAGTCAAGGTGATGGTCATGTAATCAAATCTATTAATGAGATCACAATGTATGAACTTAAAGTCATTGCCTATAATGTCATATGATCCATATCAACTCACCATCAAATTTTCAAAACATTTTCCCAACATCCTTAACACCTTCAATAGATATAGGTGTTCTTTTTTTCCTATTGGGGTTAACAATTGACTTAGCTTTAGATTATAATCAAAAATCAAAACTGTACATAAAAACCCACAACTATACACCAATATATATATATATATATATATACTTGAAATAATTAAGAATAAAAAACAATCATAACCTCAAAACGATATCAATTCCAAAACATGATTATTATCTAAACAAAAAAGGAAATAAGGAATAGACAAAACCAAAAATAGGAAAAAGAATATATAATAAAAAATAAAAACTCACAACTTTCCATATATATTTTGAAAACCACTCACACAAACTCTAAGAAAAACTTAGAAAAAAATTGGACACATAACATCAAAACGAAAGGTAGTCTCATATAGGCAAATGCTTAAGGTGCAAGTCCTAGGCCTCAGAGCTTATTAAAAATAAATAATGTTCAACTTTTAACATTTAGATTCCAAGTACAAAACATTAACTAAGGCTCATGGTTTAAGGTTTGGGTAATAAAACAAGACATGTGTCACTAACTAAACATTTGAAAAGGAGAAACCTATAAGAATATGCAATTAACCCATCCCCTTGAACATTAATTTATACATATACTAATCAATTTATATAGTTAAGATTAATGTGCATCTTTAAACCTAGCTACAAAATTCAAGATTCTACAAATGGCAATTTCAAAACAAACATGCAAACATGTAAAACATGCCCAACAATAATAACCTATAAACAATTAAATTTACAAATATTAATTTCTACGAATTACATTTACATCTACAAGAAAACCTAACATCATTAACAAGCATAATTATATCGTAAAACTAACATCTATTTTACCTCCCTTTGAACAACCTACTCATCCACCTATTGTAAAAATTATGTAAATCCATGGCAACCTTCTTATATCTTTACATTATACAATGAAACATTTCCAAAAACAAATGATGTTCAAAGCAAATCCACGTCCACTTTGCATAAGAATTATGTAATCATGACAACATAAAATTATGTTCTCTTCAACAAAAACAAAGAAGGACAAGGGATGTGTTTAAGAAATTCATAATTGATGAAACTTTCTGAAAACAAATAAACAAAATACATAACATAGATTACAAGAATCCTTTGTGTAGATACAATATATAATCAATAATATCCAAGTCCACATCCACATTACATAAAAACTTTGTAATCATGAGCACATCAAATTTTATGTTCCTCAATAAAAAGAAAGAAGCATAATGGATGTGTTCAATAAATTCATAGTTAACCAAATTTTGCAAAAACAAATATGTACAAATGTCTAATCTAGATTACAGATGACACAACAATTATTTAATCATGAATACACCATCCCTACAACCATTCCAAAAACAAATTCCATAATTTGATAAGTTTTGATTTCACATCCAAATTTTGTAGAATCTTCAACATAAAAGAAAATAATCTATTGGAAAATTTGTAGTTTTTTAAAAGAAAAAAAGAAGATTAATTTCAGCCCTCTTCCAACAAATACAAAAAATTTGAACTTGTCTTTTTCATAAACTTACCACAAGAAGGTGTGTCCATGGTATAATGTAAACAAAAAGGAATCACAATGTTGCAATTGTCATTGTAACACATTTTTGAGGTGGCTTTCTAGGTATTTGGAGAAGATTTTGTAATAGGAATGTGGAATTAAAATTGGATCACATCATAAACTCTCATTATGTTATGACATCGGTGCACATTTGAACAATTCAATGGTTGATTAAAATACATTCTTAACTTGCAAGAACTTGCCACAAAGATTGTAATTTAGCAAAAAAGATTGAAAAATACTAATTAAAAAAAACAAATTCCATGAAAATTTTCACATACATAAGACAACCATAATGAACAATCTTTTTCATGAAAACTTGAAGTTTTTCCTAAAGTAATGATGTTCATATTAGATGATAAATAAATGTTCATTAATACATTATGTTATGATAATGTTGATGACAATGATATTTTAAAGATGTAAATGTTTTCCTATGAGAGATTTAGTTGGGTAAAAATAAATTTAATCATTTTAGAAACATGAAATGAAAAATTTTAAGTGATGAAGAATGATAAATTGTTGTTAAACAAGGTGTTTTAAATAACTTTTATTAAATTATTGGTGTACAATTACATATAGGAAAGAATATGAGTTAATTTCATATTCATGGTTTATATAACTTGTTTTACTTTTAAGGCCCAAATGAACCATATGTCATTTTAAAAAGAATTCAGATTGACTAAAATTCTATGTGTTACTATTTTTGATATTATATGTACTTCCAATTTTGACGCAAAAGTGTACATTGCACCATGGAAACACCGAAAACTACCACCAAATCAAAACCAAATCTTCATATCCACAATATATGTAATCTAGATTACAAATATACAAAATGTATAATTTGAGAAAAATAAGGACAATACATCAGTTGAAGAATCTACAAATTCTTCCATAGAAAAGAAAGAGGGACAATGTTAGTCCTCTTCCAACAAATCCCAAAAACCAAAACACATACACAAAATCTAAGTATAGTTTTTTTTATAAACTTATCATAAAAGCACCACCAAATCAAATTGAACACAACTTATTGTTGATGAAATTTAATGTGTTAAATTGAAAACTTATGGCATAGAAATCTAATAACTTATCTCCCTTAACACCTCAAATTACTAGTTACAAGTTGCATTTAGAAGCAACCATTTTAAGAATATCCAGTAAAAACATGTCCAAAAAACCATAATTGGCAAAATGGTTCCACAAACAAAATAAAAACTCATAACCTACCCAACATTTGTACTTATATAATTACTATTCCAATTTAAATTGGATTCCCATAAGAAATTGATTTCCATGGATATAGTTAGACTCACTTCTTAGACTCTTCATAGACCAAATGGAAAACATCAATTCTAAACTTGATAACTTTACCATGTATTTTAATTGATTGAAACAAATGATCCAAATTCAAGACACTTCCCATTAAACTTTAGGGTTTTTTGAAAAGTTTGTAAGATTAAAAAAAGAAACTACATGTTATATAGTGCACAAGAAACCTTGTAATTTTTCAAAAATCTTTTGCACATTATCGCAAAACAAAATGACCTAGGTAGTAACAAGTTCATCTCCAGATACAATATGAATTTAGTTTCTAATGAACAACAATTGCGAACTTGGTAACCTCATTTTGGATTTCAATTTGTTGAAATTCAAAATACTTCCTATTGAAGATTTGGGTTTTTTTTAAGGAAGTTTTCCAAACAAAAGCCTACTTTTTATATGTGAAAGGGCAATTGCCACCTTGTAAAATAATGTGGATTTGCCCATTCAAATATAAACACTCACCAAGAATAATCTGATTGAATTTGGCAAATTAATCATCCCCACCAAAAAAACTTAATAATTTTTTACACACACCAAAAATTCATTATGAAAAAATAAGTGTTTTGCAAATAGGCTTGCAATGGGGTTTTAGTTGTAATTTTGAATTACAACAACCACTTGCAATTCATCGCATTTTTATAGCTTGAATGTTATCGGACAAATTGTAAGAATTGCAACAACAAAAGTCATTATATATGAAATTGTATACATATGCAACTCGAGCAATTATGTTCCAACCAAATAATTATAACTAATTTGCCACTATGTTATAATTAATGTGCCATTATGTTACAATTAATGTGTTATTATGTTGTAACTATTATGTCATTATGTTACAACTACTATGCAATTACATAAGCAACAATGTGTTCATGTGGAAGTGATGCGTTGACAAATCATCAATGGACATGTGGCAATTATAAATTTATTTCAATATTTAATATTTGTATCAATTTAATTTAAATCATTCAATTTGGGGCCAATAAGATGTTGACATGTAGCATTTAAATAACTAGGTAGGTAGCCATTATTACTTACATTTTTAAAGCTAGGTAGGTAGATAATTAGGCCTAGGTAGGTAGGTAGGCGGGCTTAGGTTAGGTAGATCATTTGGGATAATCCTAATATGTTATTTTCGGTTTAACCTTTGAGCCCAAACCTTTTTTTGGTTTATTCCAAATGTCACTTGTTTTTTATGTTTTTACTGCATTTAGTCATATATTTTACAAAATTGAAAAGTACGACAAACATTATGGGATAAAAACATTAGTTGCATCCTAGTTACAATTCACTTGTAATTATTACAAGACAGGCCGGTGAACAAAAACACTTAATTTCTTGCACAAAGCTTCAAATTTTAATACACTATCCTTTTGTTCTTCAAATGTAAAAGGGTTTTTTGGACCTTGACTTGGTGCATCCATAGCCACTTAGATTATTAAAAAATGACACAAAATGAGAAAAATATGGTTGTCAAAAGTAAGTGGGGTCAATGTATGGTCATTAGCTTAATTCACATATTAAAATTTTGGACATTCGTCTTTTTCATGGCTCTTCTATGTTGTTTATTTACCTATGGAACACAAATAGTTAATGTAAATCTTAACTCAAATGGCACACCCATAACATTTTAAATTGTTGAAAATAAACAAGAAACAAGGAAAATTTGAGGTTTCAAAATAAAAAATCATTTTGTTAAAAAACACACATAGATGTTATTTTGATGTGTTTTGTGTTTTTTTTATGTTGTTCCTTTGCATTTGGAATTGAAACACATAATGTAAACCTTGGCATTCACAAAAAAAGATAAAAAACAATAAAAATCCAAAATTGTTCATTTAATTGCCAACAAATTGATGATGGATAGTTCTACTTTAACATAGTCTATCTACAAAATATATTAAGTATTAACTAATTATTAACTATTAATCTAGAATCTAAATATTAATATGTAATAATAATATTGGGTTCCAATGGGATAACACAAGTCACACTTGCCTGCTTAGGGGATTGTTTTTGGAAGAATATTTTTTGGAATATTTTCACAAAAGTCTTGATTTAAAAAAAAGATATCTTGAAATTTTTCTTATACTATTATGTCAAGGTTTATGTAAAATATTTCAGGAAATATGTCATTTTGAAAAGTTTTGAAAACTATTTACAAGTTTTTTTGTGTTTAAAAATAATTGTTATAGTGTTTAATGAATGTTTTTAAGAAATTTTTATTCATTGGATATTTTTCAAATTAATTCATATGTTCCAATGATATATTGAAAACCTTACAATATAAATAATCTTATACTTTCAACACCAAATTAATCACCACTTTTAAATGTGAAAAACTAAGTAGGCGTTACACTTGTTATGGCTTTTATTTGTGTGGTTGCACCCTACTAGTAATAATAATAATAATAATATTGTAGCTAGTAGTTGGGTAAATGCATAAAGATCCAATATAAAAGTTCTAATGTAATTGTAACTAAATTGTTAATGAGTGTTTCATTTATTTCTATTATATTACAGTTATCATATGTGGCTTTCGTGCAACTTGTTAATAAAATGAAACACAATTGACTAATACCATATATATGGTGTATACATTCATCCATATTAAGGTCCATTTGGGATTAATATGCAACTACAATTGAATTCCATGAATGTTGATGTGGCATTAGAAAAAAACAATCCCCATATTTCCATGGGATAGTTGCAAGGTAATGAGGTTTCCATGAACACAATTTGTCATAGTGAATGAATTCAATCATGCTCTAGGTTTGATAACTTTACTACGTATTTTAGTTGATTGAAACAAGTAATTCAAATGCAAAACACTTGCCGAATGTTAAAAGTTTTGGTTCTTTTGAAATGTTTGGGAATAAAAAACATGTCTATTATATGATGTAGAACAGTCACCACCCTATAATGTTTTTGGTAAACTTTTGCACATCATCACAACACTGAATGAATTGAATACAACCACTGGTAATTATGGAATTGGTAACTTTACCTTGCATTTTAGTTCATTCAAATTCAAAATACTAATTCCATTGAAGCTTTGGGTTCTGTTTGGAAGTTTTCCGAAAAAAAAAAACCCAAGTCCTATATGGAAAAAAAAAAAAACTATTAACCCACAAAACAACATGGTGAAACCTTTTAAGGTTCACAAAATAATCCAATAAAATAATGTAAATTAATCATGATGTAACTTTCTAGAATATGATGAAATTAAAGTAAGAAAAATATTCATTTTTTGGAAAAATCAAATGAAAAACAAGGATCGTGTGAAATTGCAACAAACATTGGGCACGAAATTTTTTTATTAGAAATTAAACACATGTTCAATGTATTTGTAGCTAAAAGTGGAACCTAAAAATGAAAATTTGTAATAAGCATTCATCACAAAACAAACTTTTTAGATGCTAAACACAAGTGCCGTATTTGTAAGCAAAAATCAAGCACAAAAAAAATGTGAACAAAGTAACAAGATTGCACAAATTATGCAACTGAGAACAAAGAAAACAATGTAGATTGCTAGAAACAACATCAATTTCCCCATTCAAAAAATTAAAACACAAACATAAAAATTTCACACTTAATTATTTCAAGTTCATTGTCACCTTTTTCTTTTGTTACAATGATACATGCTACCACAACTAGAACACATAAAACTTTCCATTAAACATTTTAAAACAACAAACCTTAATTGTAAATTGATGAATACTTGCAAAACAATTGGCAAATCTAGAACTTTGTGAATATATAAAATCAAGTGCAAGAAAACACAAACAAAAAAAAGAAACAATAACATTTACCTTCAACTTGTCATCACCTTTTCCTTTCATTGTAACAATGTGTGTAATCACAACCACAACAACCACAACAAATTCAAACGATCAAACAACCTTCCAAACATAAAATAGTGCTATTCTTTGGCAACAATTGCAAAAAAAATTCCACCACTTCCACATGTATTCCAAACAAGAAAAACCACCATAATTTTAACACAACGACCATAACCCTAAGCATTTTTCCAACCCTAACAAAGCATACCAAACCCATAACTTAATTTTATCATTTGAACCATTCCTAAACACAACTTCAAATCACACCTCCTTCCATTCTAACAACCTAATTTATATTAAAAAAAAAGGTTCCCAATTGTATATGTTTCCAACAAGGACACCACTTCTATTAATTAAAAAAATGATACGTGTGACATTTTTTTTTATTAAAAATTTAAACTCCTTCCTTTTTGTAAAAACCTCCAACAAAAAAAACTAATCCTATTGAGTTAAATGCCGCACTAGTCTTGAGTCTCAACACATTTGCAAAAAAAAAAAAGGGCCCAATAAATAAATAAATATATTCATTTTTAATATTGTAAATAAATTATGATTAATTATTTTTCTTACACAATGTTTCCAAGGAAAAAAATAATTTAGTGGTTAAAATCTCACCCTTCAACCAAAGGGTGTAAGGTTTGATCTTTTTTTTCAAAATTTTTATTTTTTCAATGGGCAAAATAGATGTTTTTTATGGCAATTTAGTTTCCTTTCTTCTTCAAGAGGAGAAAGAGACTTGAAAAATTTGACTCTTAACTTTTTCTTTTCATCATAACTTTTATTATTTAACATCAAATTAAAAAATGTACGATCATTTTCAATATCTATATTCTAAGAGCTTTTCAATGATATAAATATAAAATGTTCAATAAAAAATGCATAATCATTTTTAATATCTATGTTCCAAGAACTTCTCAATGATATAAACAAACATTTGATTTGCACAAATTTTATCCCTTGATATTATTTTTCTCAAATATACAGAAAATTAGGCTTGAAAGCGAAATTAAAAATTTGAAATTCGAAAATGATTTGATTTTTGAGGTTTTCAGTTGCCAAAAAGTGAAATAAAAAAAAGGTTAAGTGTATTTATTTAATTAATATATTTGGTTTTCATTATGTAACCAAAAAACATAGAAATATGATTTAAGATTTGTACTTTATCTCTGGATTATATAACCATATTTGGCTAAATCTTCATAAGGTCGATCGCCCATTCTTCTACATCTTTCCTATTGATGATCGCCATTTTGGCTACAAACAAAAATCCCTGGAAAAAAAAACACTGCGGTCCATTGCATTGGGGACCGTTGGGCTTTCAAAGAAAGCGCGCGGCAGTCGGAGAAGGAGGCGGAGAGGGTGGAGATCGGGGAGGTGGGGGACCCGGGGGGGCGGACGGTAACGCAGGAGGCAGATGGCAGCACGGGCGTGCACAGCGGTGGACGTGAAGACATGCTGACAAAGTTGCATACACAGAGCAGCTTTCCATTTCCGTGTAAGTTATTTTCGTCAGTGGAGAAACGACAAAGCCCGCAACAGCCACGCACTGGAATGTCTTCCTGGACCGAGCGTTTGCTTCTTTACGGCCGAAGCTGTCGCGCCATTGTCAAGGTATGATGCAAGCAACGGACGGCAGCTACGCACGCCTTTCTCGAGTCACAGAAGCTTATTGTCTTTTGTTATTTTCAGCACATCTGTTGAAAATAGATTCTCTGAACTGCCTCTAGTTTTTAAGAACTGCACGAGCGTTTTGTCCTTTTTTTAGACTTGAGGAATGGCCGAGTCCGGGAATTTCTTGATGACTCGGATTTTCGTCAATTATTTTCTCCTGCTTCCTTCCGGTGCCTGTTTTTCGAGGAATGATGAATCCGTTGTCTGTTGTGATGGAAAGTACTGTAGCTTCTTCGTGATCTGACTGATTCTTCTCGGAAACGATTGTTTAGCATTTGAGCTTTCAGAGGTTTTGTTTTTGTATGTTTCTGTTGAAGAAGAATGTCTGTAATGGAACGCTTTTGTTTTGTTTTTCTCTGTCTGCACGCACGCACGTGTTCGGTGTTTGAAGGATCGCCGCTTTAAGCTTCTTCCGGATCGCAAGGTTTGGGAGAGATAGCTTTGGAGACGTTATGTGTTGAGTCGTTGTAGATCGCGATTCTTTAAGACATTTGTTGGTGGAAGGAATGTTCGTATTGTATGTAATGTCTGTAGTGGAACGCTTTTGTTGTGTTTTGTTTTCTCTGTCTTCACGCACGCACAGGCTCAGTGTTTGAAGGATCGTCGCTTTTAGCTTTTTCCAGAGCGCAAGGTTTTCGTCTCATAGCTTTGGCGACGACGTTGTGTCGTTGTAGATCGCGTTTCTTTAAGACGTATATTGGTGGAAGGAATGTTTGTACTGTGTTTTTCTGCTGTTAATTTTGATGTCTCGCTGATATGTGAAGAAGCATTACAGAACGATGTGTGAAGAAGTATCATCACAGAGTATGGAGTCGAAAGACCTCTGACGGAAGCTTCAGTGACGACATGGAGCTGCAGCACGACGGAAGGTGAAAGTGTTCGCTGCGGAGGTTGGTAAGATTGTTCTCGACCGGCGGTGTTGGTTGGTTGGAGGTCGAGATGGAAAAGTTCCACGACGAGGTTGCTGGAGGTCCTCTTTGCATGGCGGGCATGGAAAGAGGAGGAGCGTCAAAAGCGGATATGTTCGGTTTCTCTTCTGCCACATCGCCGCCGCCAAAAGCGCGATCGTGGTTCGATGTGAAGGTAGTATACGTGGGAGTGCGGAGCTGCCCGCTGGAGGATGCACCTGAGAGTTTGACAATGCGGTTTCCACCTAGGAATATTGGAACAGCGCTGGAGGTGAACGGGGGAAGGATATCGCCTTCAGAAGAAACCAATCTGATTCTACGGCGAGACAGGATAGACGCCGAGTCAGCCGAGGCGACGTACATCAGCACAAGCAATCTGAGAACCACCGGAACGCTATTGTACAACGTGTTGAACAAAGACGAGGCGATATTATTCGGTAGTCTGGAACACGAGGAAAAAAGCAGCAGCAGCTGCAGCTCGTCTACAAAACATCAAGTGTACAACAATGCTGCACACGGTCATCACAATTGCTCTGTGTCCAAGAGCAGCATCAATCCCTGTTGGCACATGGAGAACAGCTGTGTGGTTGGACAAGGAGGATGTGCTTTTTCCAGAGGATGGCAGCATGAGCACACTAGAATGCCTACAGCCACTCCTGCAGCTATGGAGGTTTGCGTGGTAGGCCGGGACTCAGGAACTCCAGTAATACTCACTCAAACTGTGCAGCTCACAGCACGACGAAGATCTAATTGGCAGGCCTCTCTTGATGTCATTCCTGAAGCTGAAGTGCTCGGGAAGCCCCCCCACAGGGTAATGATGGTTGATGAGCCTGGACTGGTAAGTAAGTGGGTTTAGGGTTTATCATCACAGGAGGAAGCACCTCAGGTGGCAAAATTCATGTTACCTGTGTACATGGAGATCTGGCCTTTTGAGTTTAAATGCATTTCTGAATGCTTGCTGCTTTACGATGCAACCATGCCCAATGAGGGATCAATGAGTTGTAGACAATGACAGAGAGAAAGAATTTTGTGATTATATTCCTTCTCTGCACTACTGATGCATCACTTACACCTCTGATCCTACTTGTATCTGCAGATAACTGACAGCAATATGTTTCCCTACTACTTTGGAGACAAAGCAGCTGCTGCAGGACGAGGAGGACATTGCTGCGATACTTTGGAAGGAATAGGACATTGGGAGGGAGATGATGGAGAGATGTCATGGTTTAATGCAGGAGTGAGGGTGGGTGTTGGCATTGGTCTGGGAATGTGCTTAGGTGTGGGCATTGGCATAGGCTTATTTGTCCGGACATGCCAGACTACAACAAAAACGTTCAGAAGGGGCTTCTTATAAACTTCTTTGAAATCCACAAGTTTGACATGGGTCATGCAGCAGCTGAACACTTTGCCAAGTTGAGATACAGGAACTGGCACGCTTCAGAATTTTTTGTAGGCAAATAGCACAGGCATTTGTGAATTAAGAAGAAGAAGAAGAGCAACTAAGGAAGGAGAGAGAGAGAGAGAGAGAGAGAGAGAGAGAGAGAGAGAGAGAGAGAGAGAGAGAGAGAGAGAGAGAAAATATATTTTTTTTTTTTTTTGTGT
>Ga0116227_10003812_pt1 | contig 33182 bp, 23 predicted proteins | sample S1TSphgellanicum_FD_89693 | JGI IMG/M metagenome (GOLD analysis project Ga0116227, IMG submission 89693) | Host-associated microbial communities from peat moss isolated from Minnesota, USA - S1T2_Fb - Sphagnum magellanicum MG | ecosystem: Host-associated > Plants > Peat moss > Unclassified... | reverse complement strand
GGTCGATGTTTTCGTGGTACCGCGTGCGCGTCGGCCGATCGGTCTTGCGCATCGCCGCTTCGCGCGTCGCCCGCATCTGGTTCTCATCAGCCCAATGGAGGTCGAGGTCCGGTTAGCCGCCTCCCTCCCCCTCCCCAATTTCTGGTTCTGGTTCCAAAAATCAGATCCAGTTTCAGCCTGGTCCTGATTAACCCTGACTAGGACTAGAACTGACAGGTAACCGCCAGTTCTAGGCCATTTCTTCCCATCAGTTCAAGTTCTGATTTCGATTCCACACACGAATAGAACTGGTAAACCCAGTTCCAGGTCCACTTAAATCAGGTTCCAGTTCCATAAATCAGACCTGGTGTTTTTTACTAGCCGGAATTGGAATCAACAGTTCTTATGCCATGAGTGCCCACTGGAATAGATCCTTGACCGTTAGTTATGAAGCTAGTTCCTAGGTTCTCATTACCACAATTCTATTATGTTAAAAAAAAAACCATCAAAGAATCTGCTCCACATAAATTCAACACGAATTTTTTTTAATTGAAAAAAAAAAATCATATACCCGCCCTTATAACTGAAGGTTTTTTTTAAAAAAACCAGCAAAGAATCTGCTCCCCATAAATTCAACATGATTTTTTTTTTAAAATTGAAAAAAATAAAATCATATACCCGCCCTTATAACTGAAGGTTCTTTTGAGGGGGTTTGAAATAGCTGGAACCAGTGGTAGTGGGTATCTCATTTTGATTCTTTCTCAAATTCAAAGGAAACTGGATTTTGATGGTTCTCTGGTTTTCACAATATTTATAAAATTTTAGAATGGTGGTTATTAAAAAATCAAATTCCTGCCCAACATTGGTCTTGGGCCCAGATGAATTTGGCCCGACCTTTTTTGCTTTTAATTTTCCTTTTAAAAATTTCCCCTTCTTTTTTCCCTGCATGTAGTTATGTCAATTTTGGAAAAACTTAAGTCTATAATAAGAGTTACATAGATCAAGAACATTTGGCCAATTTTTTTTGTCACTTTGTGAAAAAGATTTTGAATAACAAATTCCTTGTTTAAAAAAAAAATCTTAATCAAACTTTCGTATTTTAAGCAATTGTGTCGATTTTGGCTATTTTTATTCTAAATTCTCGTTTCTTGAATATAGCCAGATTTGGCGACATTCAAAATATAAGCCTTAAGCACACTTTCATATTTTAGGCAATTGTGGTGATTTTGGCTATTCTTGATTTAAAATTTCGTTTCTTATCTTTAAAATTTTCATATTTTGAATGTTGTCAAATTTGGCTATATACAAAGAAACGAGAATTTAAAATAAAAATAGCCAAAATCGGCACAATTGCTTAAAATACGAAAGTTTGATTAAGATTTTTTTTTACTTTGATATTTGAAAGTCGCCAAATTTGGCTATATATTGAAGAAAAGAATTTAAAAATTAAAAATAGCCGAAATCGCCTCAATTGCCAAAAATATGAAAGTGTGCTTAATATTTTTTTATTTTCATGTTTTGAATTTCGCCAAATCTGGCTATATAGAAAACGAATTTCTAAAATTAAAAATAGCCAAAATCGCCTCAATTGCTTAAAATATGAAAGTGTGCTAAAGATTTTTTTAATTTCATGTTTTGAATTTCGCCAAATCTGGCTATATAAAAAACGAGCTTCTAAAATAAAAATAGCCAAAATCGCCTCAATTGCCTAAAATATGAAAGTGTGCTTACGATTTTTTCAGATGATCGCCACTTGATCAACATCAGAAAATTGAGAAAAAAGAAAGAAAGAAACAGACGAGAAAGAAGAGTCTTCTTCTTCTTGTTCTTGCTTCGTCTTTGTCTGTTCCTTCGTCTTCCCGCCAGCTTCGCGCCTTTTCCGCGAGTCCTTGCGGTTCGAAGTCTTGTCCTTTGCTATAGGTGGATCACGTACGCTAGATTAGCTTGTTGTCGCAAGAACCAGTAGTGTATCTGTCTTGGGAACAGCAGCAAACAAAAAAACAAACAATCAAACAGAACAGGTTTATTTCTGGCGTAATTGAATAGCGCAATATGTGGCAGAACAACCTTGAAATTCTGGGAGATCGGCAGACCGGACAAGATGTCCGCACGCAAAACGGTAACGGACTTGCATTAGGACTACCTCCTAGGACTTCTGTTTCTACTTGCTTTTTTTTTGGTTTTGTTTTCCCACTTGCTAACGGTAGTTGTGGAAGCATTAGCTTACTTATGGCGCTGAGAGACTTGATCTTCTATTGGTGATGGTTTGTTGATTGCGAAGGAGGAGGGAGCAGTCTTCATCAGTGTTCAGCGTTTTTGCGGTGCTATGAGACGTTTTGGCTCTTCTTGTTCTTGTTTGCACTACTGTGGCTGATTTTGAGGGATTTTATTGTTTGTGTCCCGGGGTTGGATGTCAATAATGCAGTCATGGCTTGCCAAGCCATCGCCAGTATAGTGAAAAGCTCAATAGGCCCTGTTGGCCTTGACAAGGTGCCCATCTTCTTCTTCTTCTTCTTCTTCTTCTGTTTTGGCGTGTCCTGAATTGGAAACCTTTGTAGTTGCTCCATCTTGCTTGGGGCTTGCAGCAGTTAAAGGTTTAAGGCTTCTTGCAATGAGCACTGATGAGATGAGATTGTAGTGACATCCATACACTGGAGTAGGCTGAGTTTTTTTTTCTTTTTTCTTGTCAAATTGCAAAAGAGAAGAAAGAACAAGCATTATCTTATTTGTCTCCGTCCAAGTTCCATGGTGTTGCATAACATTGTTTGTGGCTCATCTGTTTGTAGATGCTTGTTGTTGATATTGGAGATGTCACCATAACAAATGGTGGAGCTACTATTCTGAGAATGCTGGAGGTGGAGCATCCTGCTGCAGAGGTAAAAGAAAGAGAGTGATAGCTGTGGGGAAAGCAGTGTTCAAAATCATGTTCCAAAGGTTAAGTTCCATCAGGAGCAAACAAATTCTTATTCTTACTTCCTGCAAAAACCACCTCTGGTCTCAAATCTGGGGCCCTGGATGGCCAACATAATGACATGCTCCTCATCGTCAAGACATGCATGACAACATTCAAGGTATCCAGATTCCTTGGTTTTAGTGTTCACAGATTCCTTGGGTTTATTACTCATCAATTCACGTGGCAACATGTGATCATCATGGCAACAGGAGTAGAATCTCATCATCATGCTAAGATATCAACTTCTACCCACTTCCCAATACTATGGATGTCATCCGTCAGTGTGGATGTTCTGGTAGCTGGTCAATACCACACATGTTGCTGTTGAAGGTGATGGTCTGATACATTGTGAGTGAGACATGTAGGTTACAATTGCATTCATTCTTGACATTTTATTTGGGTTTTGATGGATCAGACACAACAGGTACCTTCATAGTGTTTTGTTTTCCTGCAATTTTTTTTAGGTTTTATCTTCGCTTTTCTCCTTTTAAATGACATGTTGTTGGATCTGCAATCTCTATACCTGTATTGTATACTCATGACTCAATTTCTATTCTTGAGACTGCAAGTATGGAGAAGTTCTCAATTCTTGTGAAGATATGTGTAGATCATCAACCAAATCAGGGCCCATTGGAAATGCTAATAAGTTGTCACAAGTACTGAAAATCTTTTGAAACTCATTTTGTCTGCAGGTTCTAGTGGGTCTTGCAGAATTGCAAGACCGTGAGGTGGGAGATGGAACTACTTCTGTGGTAATCATTGAAGCAGAGCTCTTGAAGGTGTGTGGGTCACAATTGCAGTTGCAGTTGTGGATTAAACACAGAGCATTGCAAAGGAAGGATGAGCATTATCCTTCCGCCCAGTATCTGACTTGTCTTTTTATCCTCTTGGTATCTGCAGCGAGCCAACAACCTCATCAGAAACAAGATCCACCCCACATCAATAATAAGTGGATTTCATGTAAGTCAGATGTATAAATCTTGCTCTATTTTCTTTGAATGACACTTATTGTTTGCTCTCTTTCAAGGAACGATTCCATGGCGACTCTTTTGCATTGCTTTTTGCAACCTCATAGCACTTCTCATCACTACAGTGTTTCACACAGCTTCTTTTCTCATGTACCCAACAAAGCTGCAGTTTTCCAAACTCAGTTGGGGAGGGGATGTCCTGCTTGATGCATGTGTTGGTTATATGGATTGTCCCAATGGGACAGTGATAGTTCAAGACAGCAGTACTGTTGGCTCAACATGCCCCTGGGTTTGAGAGGACAAGACCCCCCACTATGCCTACTTCCAACTCTGTCAGTTGTGTTTCAAACATATTTTCATAAATTCATTGGGTGCAACAATTTGGCTTCTGCAGCTTGCCATGCAGGAGGCATGTAAGTATATTGATGACAAACTTGCCATCAAGGTATGCCAGTTGTCATTCTCTGTGCCAAGATTTCCCAAATTTTGGTGTTTTTTTTCATACTAGGTCAACTTTCTGTGTTGTTTGGTTTTCAGCTGCACCAGATTAGAAGGGCATTGATACCACTCATTGTGCAGGTAGAGAAGTTGGGTAAAGAATCACTGATCAACTCTGCCAAAACAAGCATGTCTTTGAAGATTATTGGGACTGACAGTGACTATTTTGCAAAAATGGCAAGCTTTCTTTGAACTTTATCTTTTCTCTGCGACTACTGTCATGGAGATATACTAGACTTAATTTTTGCTACAGCTTTCTAATAAGTTTTTCTTTGCTGTTACAGGTGGTGGAAGCAGTTTTAGCTGTGAAAACCACAAATGACAAGGGGGAAATAAAGTACCCTATCAAGGTGTGTTATATTGAATCTTCTGCAATGTGCATTATTTGCTTTTAAGGATACCAGCTTAATTTTTGGTTGCCTTTTGCTTATCATTGTGGTGGGTGTTATGCACAGGCTTCTCAAGGCTCATGGAAAGAGTGCAAAAGAGAGTTATTTCCTGAATGGTTATGCCCTGAACACTGGTAGAGCTGCCCAGGGAATGCTCAAGCATGTGGCCCCAGCTCGCATAGCATGATTGGATGTCAATCTGCAGTGGACAAAAATGCAAATGGGGATTCAAGTTTTAGTAATTGATCCAAGGGAACTGGAGAAAATTCATCAGCAGAGAGTGCAGCTGATCCTTTCTCTTCCAGTCTTGAGTTAGTTTCTGGTGCATTATGGAGAGTTTAGTCCAGGTTTTGTAACTTAAAATGTTGTCTTTTACCAAAATGTGTTGTAGCCTAAAGTCCATAATTGGAGCTGGTGAAATTGGGGTGCAGTAACATGTGATTTCACTCATGTGCATGTTGTTACATTTTTCACTCTTTTGTAAAGTTTTTTGTATGCTTACATGCCACAGGGAAGCTGATATCACAAAAGAACAAATTGAGAAGGTTTTGAAGGCAGGTGCTAATGTGATTCTCAGAACTTAGGGCATTGGTGATATGGCACTTAAGGTCAGAGTTACAACATCTCTTATGATGGGTTTTTTATGGTTGAATTTTAAGGTGAGACTCTTTAAGGTTGAACTTTGGGTTGAATGTTGGGTGCAGTATTTTGTGGAGGCCAATGCCATTGCTGTGAGGTGTGTGAGTAAGGAGGATATGAGGCACGTTGCCAAGGCAACTGGTGCAACTCAGGTCTGAAGATCAAAAACCTTCAACTCATTGGGTCTAATTTTCTCATTTCTTCATTAACTGCAGATTTTTTTTTGTAGAAACTGCAGCAGTATGACGATGAATATTTGAGCAAACTTGCATTGAGAAAATTTCTGTTCTTTTGAAGATGTCTTAGATATGAGTATAAGTTAATTCAGAGGAAGTTAATGCTGCAGTTTATCTTCTTGGCTTCATTTCTTGTTAGATAACTTGTTCCTCTTGTTTGGTGAGTCAGTTGGTATCCCAAAGTGCACCGATTATGCAGTCTTTTACCTTCTACCTCTTCTCTTTGACTTTTTGGGTTATCTTATTGAGTCCGATTCCTGTCCAGTTTTTCTTCAAAAGTTATCCTTAAGTCATCTGTAGAAGATTTGCACATGGACTATTTGTTCCTAATATCCATCTTTTGGTCTTCTCTTTCTCTTTCAAGATTTCTTGAGCTAACCAGCATCATTACTGAGTTTCCTGTTACTACTGGGTTTGTCATGAACTCAGTCTTTTGGTTAATGTTTGACATCAACCTATGTCCATTGTTAATTGATGAAGTCAATGGGCAAGTATTGTAGCTATTGATGCCAAAGGTTCCTGAACATGTGTACAACTGTTGCTGTCATTCAAACTGCTCCTCAATTTTGTTTTTTGGTCTTTGTTTCTATTTTCTCTGGGGCTGGGGTTCATCTTTTTCATGCTTGTTGTTTGGTTGCTGTTATTTTGTTATATCTGAAATTCCATCACTTCAATTCTTTTCAGTTTGAGTTAAGTTGTGTAAGTATTGAGGAGTTCTCTGTTCTTTTGAGGATGTTGTTCATGTGTGTTGTGTTCCCTGCTATCCTGATGCTATCTGACCATTGTAAGTAAAATGCTTGGGACAACTCGTGAGACAAAAAATTTAGTTTGGAGAGGAAATTGCTGAATATTGGGTGGTGTAGTACAGGTAATTACCTTTGCAGACATAGAAGGTGGGGAGACATTTGATGCAGCACCACTTGGAAGTGCTGAAGAGGTGGTAGAGGAGAGGGTGGCTGATGATGATGTCATCCTCATCAAGGGTGCAAAAAGCTCAAGAGCGGTAGGTGCCCTGAAGCCAGATTTTCCCCTGCCTTGTGTCTTCTGCACTGACTTTCTGGACATATTCTATCCAGGATTTTTGTACCTCTTCCTGATTGTCCCAAGAACTTAAATGGCCAATTTGATCTCTTCTAATGGGTAGATGGTGATTTCAAAGACTGAATCTAAGATTATGTTAGTGGTAATTCACCTTATGACTCAACTTTGACTTTGATTGTCAGGTAGTCAATATGTGAAGCTTGATGTGCTTTTTCTTGATAGGTCTCAATCTTATTATGTGGAGCAAATGACACGTGCTAGATGAGATGGAACGCTCCATTCACGATTCTTTGAGCATTGTCAAATGGACATTGGAATCTAATATGGTGGTAGCTGGAGGTGGAGCAGCAGAGGCAGCACTCTCTGTCTACTTGGAAAACTGTGTGCTTATCACCACAATGCTCAGACAAAGGTTGATAAGCAGCACCTTTCTGGGTATGTCTCCAAGGGATCTAGGAAAATGCTACCATTATGTAAACTCAAAGTTTACTCAAGACTTCCAGAGAATGTTGCAGCAGTATGCATGGAGAGGCCTTTATCATCAATTGGCACATTATCTAGGTTTTTGAATTCATTTGAACCGTCTATGGGAGTACAGGGGCTCACCACAGAAGGGAGGTAGCTTAGATCACCAGGTCATGCGTGGTCCAAGCCGAAAACTGATACCAGACATCTGTACTTCCAATAGTAAACAGGTCACATGGTTGGTCTCAGTGTTATCGTATGTGAGGTGTTTACATCATTGCGAAGGAATGCAGTATTTGCCTCCAATTTTAGTGTCCAGACTTCTAGTTCTCTAGGTACTGACTGCTTCAATTTTTTTTACAGAACTGGGTTGGACTTGATCAAAGGAGTTGTAAGGAACAATGTAGAAGCTGGGGTAATTGAGCCCTCTATGAGCAAACTGAAGATTATCCAGGTCTCTCCTTCCTAACCAGTTCCTTTTGGATGTTAAATGACTTTTTGCACAAATTTCGAACTGAAACAAGGCCTTATATGGTTGTAGAGGAAAAACAGTCTCAGACGTCATGATCACTGGCTATCTGCATTTTCTGTGACTGTTCATTTTGCCTTAAATCCAATTCACCACTTTGCACCATCTGATGATAAATCTTCAATCTCTAAACAAGGCCTGAGATTTTTGTGGATACAACTAATAAATTGCTTAGATTTATTTTAGCAGTATCCATATGCATTTTCGGTCACATCAAGATGTTCCAACTTGGTAATCTTTGCAGTAGTCCTGTGCTGACTTCTCTCTTTGGTTTCTGTGGTCTTCTGTAGTTTGCAACAGAAGCAGTGATTACAATTCTACGAATTGATGACATGATCAAGCTTTTCAAGGAGGAAAACCAGGATGGGGAGGATTGAGCCTGTGACACCCATGGCCATTGTCATGTTCAATGCAAAAACTCATCACAGGTGCTCTAAGGTGCACACTGAAACTCACGATTTTTGTGGCCTATGAACGGATCAGAAGTAGGAACAGTTGATGCTATTGATCCCCTAACAAAGGGACAATTGTTTTCAAAAATCAAGTTCAACAATGAGTGATGCTCTGCCATAGTAAAGGAGGCAGGCTGCAGTCAGTAACATGTTACAGATTCCCCCAGTTTTGAGTTCATACTAACATCTGTGGAAAATTAACATTTTTTCTGATGGTTGATATGCATTCTGTCCATGCCCAAATTGAGAATGTAATTTACCAAACTTACGCCTTGTGCTATTCGTTGCACTATCAAGGACAATGAATTATGAAAATCAACTATGAAAAGGATAAAATGATAGGAATAGTTTCTTTTGTTTGGGGGGTGCCTTTCCCCTTCCCAGGATTTGATGGAAGTCAGATACCCTAATATAGGTGTGTTCTTCAATACATGTCTACTGAATAATTAATTAATTTGAAGATTCCGTGTTCAAAATATAATATTCTTGAAATTTCAAGTAGACTCTCCATTTTCCTTCACAATCTTTTTTTTGAAAACTTAAAAACATTTTTATAAATGATATAATTAGTATCAAAAGTTGCCAAGGAATTTCGGTAATTGGTATTATCAAACTTGGGCTTTGTGGTGTGCACTACAAGTGATGATCACCCAATTTTGTGGAAATTAAGTTCCATTCAAATAAATACCTTGAATGATGTTGCATGCAATTATGAACTGAACAAAGTGTATTGCTCAATTCAAAACTAATCAAAATCCTCCTCTCCCCTTTAGGGTAGACTGGCCAATGAGTAAACATCATTAAGTGCTCAGGGCAGGCCAGATCTCAGGGGAGAGCTCTATTTATTGATTCTGATGTCCAAACAAAACTTGAACCCCTTCTCTTGGCACATCTGACACATTAACAATTGTTGAAAATGGATTAGAAATGACAAAGTTATGACCCTCCCAAAGTGAAGGGGGGTGAAGAACTCAAAAAAGCAAACCACCAAACACTATCAAAGCCATTCCCGAACACCCAAAAAATTCCTTGTATGTCGCTTTGTTGCTATTAGAGTTCAAGAGTGATTTTGTAGAATTTCAGGTGGTGCACCTATATCACTTTAAATCATTTTAAAGGAATAAGAGATAAGAAAGTTACCAGGTTTGAAAGTAGGAGGGGTCCAAAGAGAAGAAAAAAAGAAGAAAAAAGTGTTTTGTAAGTTGGTATGCTTATTTTTCTTGTTATTTTTTCATTCCTCCTTTTCCTTTGCACTCCAAAGATGGTTTCTAAAGCTTGAGATAATGCTCCCATAAAATTTTAAATCACTCAAAATTTTGAAGCACATATGATGAAGATATAAATAAATGTTTGGTCATAAGCAGGTAATCAGTGATGGGCCAGTCTACCCTAATTGGTTTTTTCTTTTTATGTTTCCATTATTGGTTTCTAAAAGTTCAGCATTATTTATGCTTTGATTTTTCCTGTTCATGTCGATAAGCTTGAAAAAGGTAGGTTATTAAATTATTTTAATTTAAATAACATGGACATGAAAATGCACGTGTTAATTTGCGTTTTCATATACTCATAAATAAGTAGAGGAAAGGAGTGAGATAGTTATTAAGAAAGGAATGAGGTAATTAGGCTTGGAGAGATAAGTATGAACAACACAAACAAATAGACAACAATATTTTTAGATAAATAGAATGAAATTCAATTTATTTGAATACAAATTTAAATCCAAGGACAAAGAATTTTTGAAATTAGTTTAGGCAATAGGACTTTAAATTTCAAAAGTTGTCCTTTGGATAGTTCCAAATTAGAATAGCTTTAGCCAATTCCTAGGTAAAGAGGAATGGAAAAAGAGGAATGAAATTTTTTAAAGTTGTCCTTTGGATAGTTCCAAATTAAAATCTCTTTAACCAATTCCTATGTAAAGAGGGATGAAAAGGTGTCACATGCAATGTCATTTAATGTTTTCATTTGAATGGAAATTAAATTTTACAAAATCAATTCATTTTTTTCATTAATTGATCATCATTGGTAGTGTGTAGCAACTTGGTACCCAAATTGATTGAATTTAAAATTTAATTAAGTTGAATCCAAATTCAATTGAAAAGACATGAGATGCAAATAATTACAAAAAGAATTGAAAATCTACTCATGATTATGGTGTTTCGAATTTAATTTCTAAAATGACAAAAAAATTAAAAAATGTTTTTCTATTTCTCTATATTTGGGAATTAATTAATTAAATTCTAGTTTGGAATTGTCCAAAGGAAAAATTATGGAACCTACAATTATCCTAACTGAACTAATTCTAATGAATCATAGTCATTGGAGTAACCAAACTTGAGTAAAACTTCACACATTGTACACTAATTTACATGTAACATTATACATTGAACATGCCTTTATGTAAGTAGATGACAACCTCAACATAATACTTCAGGACCTACTAGTGTTGCCTCTGCCATTGGTCCAGTGTGAACATGATCTTGAGGAAAAACCCCAATTGTGAAAAAAAATTTAAATTAAATTAAATTAAATTAATGGCAAAAAATACTCAAAAATCAATATCTCCCACTTAATGAGGGCTTTCCAACAGTACCAAGAGGACAGTGTGACTGGGCACCTTGTGGATTAGGAGATCTCAAAGTGACAAACAAAACAAACAAACAAAACAAAACAAACTACTTTCCTTTTAATAAATGGATGACTTCAATCAATACAGGCTATAAAACTTCTTGCCCCCTGAAACAGGCCATTTATTACATTCATCCAATAACTCTAAAGCCTCACCCCTTATATTATTATCCTGAATCTGGACCAAAAAAAACAGTTCCTAAGGGGCCAAGCCTCCAAAAGCTTGTTATAAGTGTTTTTTTTTTTCCAATTATGTGTTGCAGAGAGTCAGAACTCAGTGGTGATCAATTCCATAACAAGATGGAGGTGCATTGTACCATAGCAGGCACTGTAACTCTAGCAGGCTGCCAGTTACCTGTATTTGTAGCAGGCATGTCTGTTAATGGAAAATCTGGCAAATCAGAAAGTTTCAAAAGGTTGAAAATTTTGGTTAGAGAAACCCTAAAATTATAGTTTTTTTTTTCCACTTTTCCTATAATAAAAAAAATTCTGCATTTGTGAATTTTTGCACCAAATAAAAAAAATACACACACTTGCTTGTAATGAAGAAGGTTGGTTTTTGGTCCAGTATGAGGGAGAGACTTCCGGACAGTGTTGTAGCCCTCCCCTGACAGAATTTCCCTTCTAAAGCAGACAGGGAGTTTCCACTTATGGAAGGTCCCAATTTTGCACCCAAGGTAATAGAGTTATCCTAAAAGTCACCCTCTGTTTCACCTCCTATCTCCTCTGCTTTCGCCCCCCTATCCCCTCTTTTAGTGGTATCCCCAAAGTAAGGAAATTTTATTAAATCTGGGTATGAAATGCATTAATGCACAAGGTTTAAGAGTAATTATAGTAGTTGTACAGGTAGGAACAGTGAAAATATATGTAGCAGTAGTGCAGGCGCTCAGGTAAAAGGAAACACAGGATGAAACTTCGTTTAGCACCAAAATTAGTTTGGGTCCCAGTTATTTCCTTTTGTAAAATTTTCATTCCCAGTTACGCGTTTGATGCCCTATTATGTCGAAACTGGCCGTTCTCACCCTCTGATCACCTGACTTTAAGGATAACTCTAATGTAACAGTTTTTCTTTGGTCCCCAATTTTGAGGGACCCTATAAGGGAGAGAGTAAGGAACAATTAGTTCTCATCTAGTCTCACATTTTGAGGAATGCTCACCAATTGTTAAATGTGAAGTGTGAGTTCAACTGTTGCCGGATTTGAACATTTGAACTTGCCATAAGGCGAAGAACCCTTATAGATGGAAAACTACAAAATGTAGTTTTCATTTGGTCTCACATTCTGAGGATCATTCATCTGGTATTACTGTGACAAGTGAGTTCAACTGTTCCTGGTTTGAACCAGTCAGTTCTTTTGGGCGAAAATATTGTCAAAAGGTGACACAGTTTTCTGAAAATATTCATTCTGTTGTAAATTTTTTTGTGAAAACAATTCGCCTAAAAGACACAGAAAATTGGTTTTTTTTTGGTTCTGGAGGGTGTTGCCACATTTATGTCTACTGACTACAGTTATAAGAGTTCCTTGAAATAATGTTGTGGATCGAGTCAAAATCTGCCCAGGGATGCTCATCACCCTGGCTTCTTCATCAGGAAATTGAAAACCAGTGTTGAGTGGTTCTTTACTTTTATGAAGAACCTCTGGTTCCAGTTTTGAAAAATCAATTACAACTGTGTCTTGGTTTCGATTCTACACATAAATGGAACCGAGAATCCAGTTTGGAGTCTGGCTATTCAAAAACATAAATTCTGGATCTGGTTTTGAAAATCAGATCTGGTTCTGATCCATTTCATATTAACCCAGACTAGAACCAGAGGTTTAATGCAAGTTAACCTCTGGATAATCCCGATTCTAATCACTATTTCTTTTCTTTTTTCAAAAGCATGTATCTCAGTTCTGGTAACACACATAAATCAAATTGCTAACCTGGTTTCAATCCAATTCTCAAAAAAAAGAAAAAAATTTGGTTTCAATTCTGATACTGGATTTTGAAAATCAGAGACAGTTCCAGTTTGGTTCTTACCATCTAGAGAAAGTCCCAGTTTGGTTCTTACTAGCTGTAACCAGAATTGACAGTTCTTATCTGAAACCAGAACTGAAGTTTTCGAGTGGGTACCAGTGTTTTTTTTCCTGGCAAAATTTTGCTAATTTTCGACAAAGAAATTGGGAATAGTTTGGAATTTTTTTGTTTTTTTAGCATAGATTCAACTAATTTTTCTAATTTTTTGTTATATTTTTCCAAATTTTTAATATGAAAAAAATGAAAAAAAAAACACTGGTGGGTACCTGCCCAACACTGGTTTGAACTTTGAACTAAACAAAAGGGGCTGAAGCATTATAAAATACATAGGTTTTCATTTGGTCTCACATTTTGAAGGTGAGATTATGAATGTGCACCACCACCTGTTCCTGTGAGTTGTGTTCAACTGTTGTGGGCTTGTTTGGTAAGGACAAAAGAATTCCATTGCAAATAGAGAACAACTGTTGCTGCTTTGAACTTGTGCCATAAGGGGGAAGAGCCATTACACAATGACAAGACAAACACAGCAAACTGCCCCACTTTATGCGACATTTTGCACCACTGACAATTGCTGCAAAATCTCTGCCAAAATTGTTCATAGCTTGTAAGTTTTATAAACAGAAAAAAAAAATGGTCTCAGACACACATGCACACACCTTTTTCAATAAATGGTGTATAAATAAAAGAAGGGAGGGTGAGTGACAGAGATACAAGGTACTTGGATATGTACTATGTATGAGATCACTGAATGTGTATCAAACTAGATTTTGTGCTCATTGGGGACAAGGTTATGGCCACTTCTGAGCACAATTGCTTCCATGATGGAACCTGTTTCCATGATGTGAACTTTTTTGGATCTTCTGCAGCCACAATTAAAGTGGCACAATCACACATCACCTTCAAAATTTGCTAATAAAAACTTTATCTGGAAAGTCCTCCCCTGTTTTTGGCATCCAGTCTAGTCTCCACATTGGGTTCCATTCCCAGTCTAATTAACAAAGAAGCAAAATCAGCAAAGTTGGATTCACTTCTTCTTTACATCATCATCAGGTTTGTCTTCAGATCACATTCTGGTATGTAGGTAACCAGAGTCTCAAATAACAACCTTTATAACCATCAGTTCTTTGCCAATTCTTTCAAGGAATTCATCCATTCCTCAAGGTTTTTTTGATGGAATCAAAACCTACAGTTCATTGATTCCAAAAACATTTCAAATCAAATGACTATCATGCCCTGTCATGAAGCAGCATAATTCAGCCACATTCGTCATAGTCGACCAGGTGAACCAACACCCAGCCAGGCACCAGGATGGATGTGGTGTGAACACGAAAAACTTCTTTGTTGTATTTCAGTTCCATAGCTAACCATGGTACAGTGGTTAGTTATGTACCAACGAACCACTTTCATCTACTTACCTAGTGGTAGGCTAGTCACCAAGTGCCTTGCCTACTTACATAGTAACGATTTACATTTCTCTTCCTTTATAGCTATGATACTTACCTACTTACATAGGTAGTTAGTAGTTGCCTAGGTAGGTAAGGGAAGGGGTAAGTAGGAAGGTTTACAAAATGGGTAACCCAGGAGCAAACAAATGCTGAATGAGAAATTCCAATAAGAAGGAGTGTTCTCAATAACATGGAAACACACCATTGGATAAGAGCTCCCCCAATTATGTTACGTATGTTGCTGCCTTTTGATATTTTCATACTTTCCTAATTCCTTTTTGCATGTTCTTCGCCAGTGGTTGGCTGAATCTCATAACTCATGCTCTTTTTTGTTTGATAACTCCTGAACCCCAACACTGCCGTACAATTGGTTATGTCTAATAATCTGCTTAAGGTCGGTGGCTATCCATGCTGAGATGCCTTGACTATTCAAGCCTCAAGGTAAAGTGCCTCAAGGTAAAGTGTGCTCTTCCTGGTCACCTAGTCCATAATTTTCACTTGTAAAGACAAGATTCTATAAAACTGCCTTCCTACACCTAATAAGGACAATTGTGCTTGGGAAATGCCCTCAAATAACAATCTAAGAATCTCAGACATTGTGACTTGTTAAGTACATGAAAAGGCAGCACAACTCCCTTACATTCAAGTTTAGTCCCAAAGTCATAACACTTTTTCTCACATGGGCTTAAACACCTCAACCATTGGTCCTTTTGTTCGATCTACTTTTGAAACACAGAAACCTGGGCAAGCGTGGTTGGTTTGCAACCAACCAAAGTGTGTGCAACCCTGCAAAACTTTATTGATAGACACACTGTAGATTAGGAAAATGTACAACAGGATAAGAAAAAAGAAAAGGGAGAATTTACATGATGTCAAGTTAGCTCAAACTAGATGTCAAAACCTAACTAGGTCAAAAACTGATCACTAGTAATAGGTCGGTCGTGTTTTTCCATATAAAAAATTGAATGCTTGCAATAAGTCAGTTGCGGAGATGGGAGATGTGTCCAGAAGGGATGGAAGTCGGGAAGTAGTTAGGCTTATGGCTATCACTCAACTTAAGATGGAGGATGCTTGCAGCCTTTGCAATATGATTGAAATTTTTTGTCAAAAAAAAAGTAATCAAGACAAAAAGAAGAAGGCCCTCTGGTCCTTTCCAACTCCAAATGGCATTGGCACAATTGTGTAAAAACACATTTGCTTGCTTATGTAGACATTCAAATACCTCCATTACTAGGGGAAAGAACTAATCAACATGGTGTCAATTGCGATAACATCATTTTTTGGCTTGAGTTGCATCAAAAGTAGCAAATCCTTGGGTGGCACAAGATCGGGGAAATAAATTTGCTTGTGTTGGATCAACAACAACAACGTCGACTAAAGTGCGAATGCCATCTTTGGTGAATATAATGTTGACTTGTCGATGGGAAGAGTTGATTGTGTTTGAAGGAAGCACATGTAATTGTTCTCACCCCACGTGAAAGCCAACATCCTGCACAATGGTAGCAAGGGTCTCGCAAATTACATCATGGGTTCCTATGCGATCGTTGCCATGAACACAACATAAGAGGTGGATACCCATAAGGTCAATGTAATGTGTGCACACACATCAAGGGATACTTGCAATTGATGATGGGGCAATCTAAGTCGTATTTGAAGCATTGTGGGAAAAATCGAAGAAGCTAGTTGAAAACTTGGGAAGATTGGTCAAATTATAAGCCAAGCACCCTACCCTTGGGCCAGAACATGATAAAATTCGAGCACGATGGGCTTCAAATATCCCATTGAAAAATATTCTAAAAAGGGTATGATGATGGAGACATTCCTAGATGTAATCTTGAAGTCGAACCATTTGTTGTTCAATGAATTGTTCAAACAAATGAAGACATGCGTGAACTACGAGCGATAGGAAATCACATGCCACCTTGGGGTTTTACTAGAAAGGGAAGGTGTTATTGTCGATTCATGTTAAAGCTTCAAGAAGGACGAGATTTTGATCAATTATAAACTTAGTAATTATGATTGAGGTTATAAAGGCCCAACTCCCTAAATAGGTTATTAAGGTGATGGTGGTCATCAGTATGAACTTGATGCCACCGAAAATTATTGGGAAAGAAACTTGTTTATGTGCTAAAAGTCCTTTGAGGTTTTTAAAGGATCTTGAACCTAAAAAGTGCCCAAACACTTGAAGGAAAGAGGAATTAAAAGAAATGAAAGACTCTATGAAGGTGGAAGAAAGAAGTGTACATCATAAAAAATATGAAAGCCATTGCACGAAACAATGAGTTAGAATTCCAAAAGTTATCTAAACATCACCTATTTTAACAAAAAGATCCACATGTCGAACATCTTCTAATAGGGGCATCTTTGATGAAGGATGATGTGAATGATGAAATGCCTAATGGAATTCCCAAAATTATAATTCCTTCTAATGGGGTTGGAAACTAGGATGGGGTGTTGAAGTCAGGCGATAGGCTAGAAAGCAATCATCCTACACATTTATGAAGTTGGATAAAAAGACCTATCACATAGAATTTAGTTTGAAAATGTTCATATGCGAATGATACAATAGAAAGGGGACCTATGATGTGAGTGTCATCTACAATGGAAGGAAATAGCCAAGAAAAGAAATCATTAGTTGTAGAACACAAGGCCCTAAAATGGGCTTATCTGAATAATGCCCCTCCCAAGGGGTCACCTTGGCGGGTTCCCATGGCAAAAGGGATGACTGTGACATCATCTTCACGATTACGATGGTTGTAAGACAGGGGAGACTCAAATGCATAACATGCATGAACAAAAGGGATGAGTTACATGATGTTTCCACCTATTGCACAAAGTTTTTGAAATATGACCCCTCCTGACACTAAATTGAAGGTGTTTGCCATTTCTAGTTAGATAACAACCTAGTCGAGGTAAAGGTTTAAGGTGCACCTAATGCCATGGACTATTACTTCACAATCACCTTTAGTTATAATTCTAAATTGGTGTGGGGAAAATTTTGTTACAAAGGCGTCATAAAATTGAAGGCATAAAGGTGCAACTTGTGAGTCGATATAGTGCTTCCCCCATTACAATGGGATGAATTTTGCCTAAAGGCTTGGTCATGGTTAAAAAGCAGGCCGCGCCAAGGACACATGTAATTTGAAATGGGATGTGACTTTTAACAATATGATAACAAAGTTGAAATAACTAAAAGAATCCATTCGTTGAATCTTCTGGGTGAAAACAATCCCGAAGGTGTTCAAAAACCATCCCAAAAATACCACTTGCTGACAAATGGGGCATGTGTTGGAATGTTAGTTTGAAGGAATCAAAAAAAAAGTTTAAGGTCTTGGTCTAGTTTGTAATTTTCTAGGAAAAATGAGAAGTAGCCATCTAAATCAAGGTGTAATGCAATGAGAACTTAGGTGATGTCAGAGGACGTGGGTGTAGGGGAAAATGGTGCCAATGTGTGGGTTGTTTTAGAATATTCCCCTACATGTCCAAGAACTAGACTATAAAAAAGACATTTATGTTGGGGAAAAGGCACTAAACTTGAACTTGTTGCCAAAGTTTAAACTTGCAAAGAAATTTTTTTTTGCAAGTTTTCCCAATTATTTGCTAGAAAATGCTTGAGATGAATTTGCATTTTCCTATGCCTCCCTACCCTGCCATGAGGGGGCAAAGCGAAACACCATTAGGGTAATAAAAGGAGCAAGTGCCAATTTGCCACATCATAGGGGTTTTGTGCAAGCTTATCCAATGGAAAACAAAACACCACTTGTATGTCATGTCATAGAGCAACAAGGATGTAATTATACAATCAAAGACAACAAAAGCCTAAATGAAAAGACTTGAGAACATCCAAAGATGAAACCCAAGTCTAAGCTAATGTAAACAAGGTGGGAACAAAGGAAGTTATTGAATTGGGATAGTCATGGGAATTAGATGAATTGGGTGTTTGATAAAAACACTAATGATGAGTTAACCCTCAATTGGTAAATTGGTGCCAACAAGTGGGGCAAAAGATTTTAAGGGGAAATTGCAAACATGTTGAGGAGATGAAGGTAGGTTGGGGGGTCTAATCATGTGCAACTGAAAAGGTTAGTAGAATGGAAAGGGGAAAAGGTCTTACATGCGCATGATCAAGGGGCTTTGAAAAAGTGCAAGATTAGGGTTTCACATTCACATAAAGGGCTGGGGGCCAATAAAGGGAATTAGTGGGTGGTGTGTGGTTTATTAAAATAAGAAGGGGAATCAATGGAAGATGCATGGTTTGCATGGGAGATGAGGTGGAAACTAGGTCTGTGGTGGCACATGATAAAACAAATGGGTAATGGGAAGGACAAGGTTTGATTCGACATGATGAACTAGGGGACATGGGACATTTGGTGCCCATGAGGAAGGAGGCCTAATAAGAGCACATGCCCACTTATTAAAAAACTACCGACTATTATAGGGCAATCTTAAATCTACAAAGCCAACCATAAAAGATTAAATGGATCAAAAGGATAAATATAAGAAACTATTTGAGGGGTCTTTGGCTAGGGCATTATGGCAAAGCCAAACCTTAACTTCATTAGAAGTTTAAATGGCACAATCACTATTATGTTGCGTTCAACACAACCTAAACATTTTAATGCTAAAACATTATAGGCTTGATTCTTTGTTCCTAGTCTTGGAGAACTTGAAATAAATAACGTTGTGCAAAAGTTTCCTAAAGACAATTATGGTGGACTAGATACCCTCTTCACAAAGATCCCAATCCACTTTAATAATTATGTACAACATCAACAAAAAAAATGTTTCTTTTTTTTCGGACAAATTCTTCAATTAAAAATATTATCTTCAAATTATAAGCCCACACATTTTAAAAACCACTTTACTTTTTCATTTACCATGAGAACCTAATGACACACCCTTAAACTCCTTGAAAGACTTAGATGTAAGTCTGAAGGTGAAAATAGTGGAAAAAGACAAAGTTGGGGTATGCTCCTTAGCTTGTAGCACTTTAGAGGTAAAAGAGACATGCTAAAGCTCCAACATGGGGACTAAGACGAATTCACAAGTGTGAGTTGAAGAGGATATCAACCTACACAAGTAAGAAAGAGGGTGGTTAATGTAAGTTGAATGGAAATGGTACAACGGACTTAATAGGGACAACTTCAAGCACAAGCTTTACATGCCCGCAACCTTTGGGAGGGGGCACCACTCCCTTCCCTATAATATGCTCTACGCCTCTCCATTGGGACTACATCCAAATGTCACTTTTCCCTGGGACTCCTCAAGTCTAAATGAACAATGCAAGGGCACTTTAAAAATTTATGTTTCAAGACCTTTTTAATGGTGTCTTGGGGGCCCAATTTGGTGTTTGTTTACCTTTTCAACCAAGGCTCAAAACATTCATAACTCCCACATGAATGCAACTCCAAAGTGGGAGTGCATTTGGAAGTCATTGGGCTTCATCCTTTGCATTCTCCCCCATTTGTGAGAGTGTGTTTCACACCTAAACACACTCTCAACATCATGGGCCCTTGCACTTCACACTTAGTCATGAACCCAATGTTAGGGTTACAACACCTAAACCTTTGAAAAAAAAACCTACAAAAAATCCAAAGTTTTTTTTAACAAGTTGATACCCATAAGTTTTGGTCTAGTGGTCAATCTCACTGAAATCCCAATGGTTCCACTAGAACATAAATTCAAAATGAAACAAAAGCCTTAACCAAAACAAAAACATTGGGTGAATGCTAAAAAAAATAAAACTAACCCTAATTGAAATTTTTTCCACTAATTTTTTCTTCTCCATCTACTATTACAAGTGGCTCTGATCCCTATAATCCTCCCATTTTCCAAGTTGTTATTCCCTAATTCCTCCTTTGTTTCCTTTCAATTGTCAATTTTCTTGTTGTCTTAAGAGTTTCCTTTTCCTTAGGGTAAAAAATAAAACTAACACACATAGCTAACTCTAAGAATAACACTGAATGATGATGTTAAAGATTAGTCAATTGTGTTACTTACACTTAGAGAGTTTTAGAGGGGTGGAGACCTTAGAATTATTTTTTGTGATCCCCAAAGCCAATTCTTACAAGAGAGTATGTAACCCAATGTCACAACCCTAGCCTTGGGCTCGTGACCAAGGCAAGGGCTTACAAAGGTGCGGTTAAAAATGAAACCTAGGAGTCACATTTCATGCTCCAATGAGTGTAAGAGAATGTGAAAGAATGAACCCACACACTCCCAAGTGGGCTCCCACTTTGGGAGTTGGAATCCTTATGGACTCCTGAATTTCAGAAGGTGATTACAAGGGTCAAAACTCATTTGATTAAATTTTTTTTTATACCATTGGAAATCTTTTAAAACTTAGATGTCTAAAATGGGCTCGCATGACCCATTTGAAATACTTAAAATAGAAGTTATGGCCAAAAGAAGGGTCGTGAGTCAAAGTGCCAATTTGACTCCTAACCACTAAAAGTAAATAATCGCCCTGATTTACTTACGCGCAGGTGGCATGCCACATAACATTGGAAAACTCTTGATGAGGGCTACAACTTTCTTTAGACTTCACCTCAATCAAAGGTTTTCACAAGAAGTTATGCATTTCCAAAAATCGCGAGAGTCCTAATTTCGGGAATTTTGGACTCCCAAGTTGGGAGTCCTAGGACAAAATGACATTTGGGTGCAGGCCCCTTGGCCATGCATAAAAAATACTATAAAGGGGAAGGTGGTGGCTTTCCCTGAGTCCGGGTTGTGGTCAATCTTGTGAGTCCATGTTTGCTTGTGGTTTGTTCGTGCACCAAAAGTGTTTCAACTACACACTAACCAACTTGTTGTTTAGTTTGTGCAAGTCCGTGTGAATAATTGACTCACTTGTCACTCGTCCTAATCCCCATCTCAAAGCTTCAGCATGCCCCTTTACCCCCAAAGTGTTGCGAGCCAAGGAGTGTACCTCAATTCCTTATCCTTCCATTATTTTCACCTTTAAACTCGCAGTTGAGTCTATCAAGGAGTTTGGGGGTGCATTAGCCAAGCTCTTCCAAAGTATTATGTACATGTGGATATCTACCTAACTTTTTAAAATTCAAAACTTGGTAATGTTCACATTAACATTACTTTAAAATTTCGAATTTACAACTATTTATTACAACTGATAATAAACCAAGAAGGAAAAGTAGGGAGCACATTGATTTACCTTAATCTTAATTCCATCATGGTTAAATATAAATATTTGAGAATTAATCTCAACTACCCAAAAACTAATGAATGAACTACCAAGAGCATGTAACAAATGTGAAGTGAATTTTGCAAATAATGGAAGTTGGTTGTTTGTTATTTGAACTTTTTAAACTCACATTCTTTGTTACTTTCTTGGTCTCCAGCTTTAGATGTTGCAATTACGATGAGAAGTTAATTAAATGGTGTATAATCCTTTGGAAATTGGTGCCTTCCACACCCTTTAGAACATAAATTATACTCCTCAAATGGAATTGGGTCCCTCCTTTGAACTCTACAAAGTTTATTAGGTTTTTAAGTTGGGGTTGGGGAAGGGGGAGAAAGGGTTTCATGACTCACATCTCATGGGTTTTTTTGCCTTGTTTTTTTTTACAATTGTGTCATATGGTTATTTTATGTATTGAAAGGGGCCAATATAATATTGGAATAGGGAGAAACCAAGTACAAAGTCTAGACCAGTGTTGGGCAATTTTTGACTGTTATTAATAATCATTGATTCCAGTTCTATAAATAAATTAAAGCCATTCCAAATCCAAGTTTGCTTCTTCAAAAAGAAATTCTAAATTTGGGTTCTAGTCATGGGTCCGGTTTTTAAAAAACAAAAATTATGATTCTAGTTTTAGTACTAAAATCTAGACATAGTTTTGGGTAACTTGGATCAAAATTGGTAGTTGATTGTTAGTTAGCCCTTGGTTATAATGTAACCTATAAGTATGTCTTGCTTTTTAAAGGTGTGAATGTGAAATGTACATGACATTGTTTAAACGTTGAAAATTATCCATTATTTTGTTTTTTTATCATTTACAGGAATGCGCTATGATTTGTGGGTGTTTTTTCAATGATGGCTTTAGTTTTATGAAGGAGTGATAACTTAGGTATTAATATGGCATTGTTTTGTTTTTTGTGGTGTGAATGTGGATGATGTCATTGATGGAATGAAGCTAGAAAAGATTGGAGATTAATAGCAACGCTTAATTGAAGTTAAACATTTATACTTGCTTTTGCTTTGTGTGTTCAAGTAAATGAACATCTCCAAGTTGGATTATAAGGATTTGTGTTGTCCATTATCATGGTTATGTTAAGGTGCCTTATGAAGTATGTGGTGTTGTTTGTACAAATGGCCTCATCCGAAATCATGATAGCTTTAAAGAGAGGAAATCTGAAGTGTTTAAATCCATCATATGCATGTAGTCTTGTAAAGAAATTTTTGTTAGATATGAACACAATATAATGAGTTGCAAGGATGTAAGGCATCTTTGTAATTGTATGACTCTTACAAGTTTCAATCTATAAGCATTGTGTTGTTGATGAATAGAATATTTGGCATCTTTTATATGTTTTTTTTTGGGGTATTAGAGCTAGTTCTATCTTATGGGGCTATGTTAAATTAAAGTTGGTCAGTTAGGGCTAATTACACTTTATTTTAATCAAGAGGATAAATTTATTTTAAAAAATCCTTAGGTATTACAAGAGTAACAATTACTACAATTGTTTGATAGGATATTGAAATTATTGCACTAGAAATAAGATCCATTATTATTTGCATTACAAGTTTTGGAATCATCAACATTCTTGGATTGGACCAGGTTTAGAGATCTCTAAGGGGTCCAATTTTGAGATATTTGATATTATTACATTTGCTATAAGACCTAAAGATTTTGGTGCAACATCAATTAGAGAAGAAAGTTAGTGGTTTCTATGTTTTTGGATCATGAGTATTAATAACATAATGTCATAGTGTGTGAAGACTACTATGAAGGAGTTTATGCATGATGATGAAACATTTTGGAAACAAAGGAGAGACTTCAAATCCAGATAAAAACTCTAACACCTTTTGTTTTGATTTGTTTTCTTCATGATGTTGAAAAATAGAAACCCCCACCTTATGTAGGAGACATTTGGAAAAGAACATATGGATAAATGACAGTGAACATCATGTTGATTTTTACAATAAATAGATAGTAGGAAAGTTATTCCTTGAAGATGACAAGCCCAAAAGGTATGGATGAGTTGCTTTGGGATGAGGAATTTGAAGATGTCCATGATTGGGTTGAAAGGGTGGAGATGATAGTTGAAGTAAAAGGGATCAATGCAAAAAAATTATTCAAGATTGGCAGATTCAATTTGAAAGGCAAATTGAAAGAATGGTTCAAAAAGATGGCTATTGTTCCTATTAATTGGCAGACCATGAAAACAACCATGTTGTTGAAGTATGAAACTGAAGATAAGGAGGAGATCAAAGTTAAATTGGATTTGATCAAACAAGAACCCAAACAACAAGTTTACGGTTATTATGATAAAATCGGAAATTTATTTACAAGAAGTAAATTAAAGGATGTAGAACATAAAAGAAGGTTTCCTTTTCAATTCTATTTTGAGATCATGAAATTGTGTGTGATGTGAGATTATACAAACCTAGAAGTTGAATGGGTATTGGTTGATTTGTTAGGAAAAACTCCATTTGAACTATTGAAAACAAAACATGAAGATGGAATTGTGGTTGATGTTCTTGTGAAAAAACATGTTAATATTTCAATGAGTCATTCATCCATTTTTTCAAGCAAGGGATTTCATCAAGTCATGGTGCCTTTGCATCTATCACAAAAGATACAAGACTTCACATTTTATGTGAGCAAACCCACATTCTTTCGCCACCTACCCTTTTAATCTTCATGTCAAAATGTTGACATTATGCTTTCAGTAAATGGGGTTCAAACATTAACTAACATTATCATCGATGACCCCATTTGAACATATTTGGTTTTGCGAATAGTTCTATTTCGTGGGGTTGTTAAGATAATCACAACTTAGGCTAAGGATGACTTTTATCACAATTGATATTCAATAAACGTGATTCTCTTGCTAGTTATAGAGGTCTTTGGGTGTTTGCATAAGCAAGCTTGATTTTTTTTTCATCGATATCCTAACATGGTATGGAGAGCGAAAGGGCACTAAAAGCCTTCTTCTTTTGATTTTACATTCATTTTATAGATAGAGGGTGTCAATGGTGTTGTAATGAGAGCGGGAAGCTTTTATTTCAAAGTGTGCTATTCTTGTAGGTGAAGGTTATCTTAGACGAGACATTCTATTAATTGTTCCTCCCCTCTTCTTATTTAATAGGCTTCTCACGACGATGGAAGGGTTCATGTACTTGACTTGTTATCGTTCCCATTACAATTCACCCTATTTGGAGGATTTTTCATGTGCCAAAGACTTGGGTCCTTCCAACTTGTACCTTTATCTCCCCTTATGTTGGGTGCTTTGTTTTATCGACGATTGGCAGGTTTTCATCTGATACTTGTTTCATATCATGGATGTGGAGTCACTTCAGCATTGTTGAGCCACTGAGGAGGTGAGGAGGTGAGGAGGTACTCAGTACATAATTGAGCCTACTAGTAGGAAACCTTAATATATGGTTGATTGGTAATGTCCTTTCTAGTACTACCCTAGTAAAAATAGTACCTTAATATGTAAAGGCTTTTTTCTGTTTGTCGTTTTGTGGAAGGAACCCATCAAAAGTGGCGGAGGTCATTCTAGTCTGTTAGATCCTTTGTGCTTCCTGTCACGCCCCCAATCCCCCTCTCCCTGCCCCCACCCCCCACTGGATCATCTTCTGTCCATCCTACCGTTTGTTATTCGTCCTTTTGGAAAACTTCTCATCATCCGTCATCCGCGCTCAGATCTCCTTCATTTTCTTTTATTTCAATTGATTCTATTATTGTATTGAAATTTATTGTTTTTTTTAAAAAAAAATTATTGATCTCCCTTGGTTCAATTTGATCCTTGTGGTCAATTTCCCACCCGGTAGTTTCATAGGGTCAGTTTCTGGTGGTTCTTTGTTCTTGTTCCCCCTCATTCCCCTTGAGACTCCGGGTCAGTGTTTTTTTATGAAGATTTTTTTGTTTGCAGCCAAAGTGGCGATCGTCCCTAGGAAGATTTAGCCAAATCTGGCTATAAATCACAAATAAAGTTCAAATCTTTACTCATCCCTTTATTTATTTTTGGCTATACACACTGAAAACGAAATACATGAGTGTGGTGATGTTTATTTTGTTTCACTTCTGGCGCCTCAAAAAAGCCTTCAAAGCCCCTTCTTTTTCGAATTTTTAATTTCCCTTTTTGGCAGCCTGTGCTTTTTCTGCTGGCTATATATATCAATAAAGAGAAATTTAAATTTAAGAGAGCCGAAATCAAGTTTTTTTTGTGCTTTTCAATAGCCAGAATCTGACCAAATTTTAAGAAAAATTGCCAGATTTTTCTATGCATGGTTTAAGCGGAAGGATGTTTAAAGTTTTTTACTTTCATGTTTAACTTGTAGCCATATTTTGGCTAAACCTTCCTGTGGATGATCATCACTTTGGCTATATCATAAAATGGACAAAAAAATTCTTTTGGGCGAAATTTTGCCAATAAAAAAAGGAGGCTACAAGCAGGGTTTTCTTTTTTCAATTTTTGGTGACATATAGGGACTCATTGTCTATATATGGTGAGATGTGATTTTTTTCCCCTAAAACTGGCAAAACTTTCCCCTTTTTTTCCTTTTTCCTTTCAGAAACAGCCTTTGTATAATTCACCCAAGGTTTTTTTTTGGTTGCCACAGTGCGAAAATTTGCCCCCAAAAAAATGCACTGGAGCCCAGCGTTTTAAATTTTTTTATAATCTCATGTTGCTCCAAAAGTGCTGATCAGTCACAAGAGGATTTAGCCAAATCTGGCTACAAGACAAATAGAGAAGTAGATTACATGTTGGGGAACTATCATAAGTAATTAGCTAAATATGGCGATTTCAAAAGAAAGAAGCTAGAAATCTTCCAAATCCTCCAAAAATCTTGGTGATTTCATATTTTTTTCCTCTAAATATGGCGATTTCCTTTGACCACTCCCTGGGACTCTTTTTTTTAATAGCAAAATGGCGAATTTTCGCCACATGAATTTTAAAGAAAAATAATAATTCACTGCTTGAGCCTGCGAGTCGTCCCGATAGTCTGTCTGCCTTTCTTTCGCTACGGCATCTGTGAATCGACGGCCGAGAGGTCGGGAAGCAGACGATCCAACGGTTCTGTTCTCGTCCGAGAAGATGCCGCGCCGTACGTTCGTTGTACCGTCGCTGTTGTGCCGTGCGTGCGCGGTCGACGACGCAAGGAAGACGACGACGCCGCTGCTGGTGGCGGCTTGCGGTGGGAGGGATGGCACGAGAGGTGCACGCGCACAAGCCTACGGTACATTCACTCGCTACGGGGCCCAGCCGCGCTTTTCACTTGCTCTCTGACATCAGCGCAGGCTTGCGTAGTTTCTGAGGAAACCAGCCTTGTTCTGCTTGGTTCGGATTTGCGCTTGCTTGGTCCGGATTCGTGCTTGGTAAGTACTAGCCTCTGCTTTTGTTGTTTGTTCCTGCATCACCTTTTTTGCCTTTCTTTATTTTCAGCCGTAGAATAGTGTCGGGCCGGGAGGTTGAAAATGATGCCATCGTTTTCCTCTCTCTAACGATTTTCTTAAGGCTATGAACAGCGAGGAGAGACATTGGAGCTTCGTTTGGAGTAGATTTGCACGGTAGATGAGTTTTTTCTCTTTTTTTTTCTTTTATATAAAAGAAATAAGAGAGTAAGGATTTGCTTTTTTGGCGTTGGTCATAGCCATGTCTGGTGGAGAGTTGGCACCTATTATGTATGCGGGAAGTCGTGCTGGTTGTCAGGGGAGATTTTCTTGAAGCCTGCCTGTAGGGGAAAAAGAAAATAGAGATTCAATTTTTCTTCTCTTTTTTTCCTCAGAAATTTTTGTAGATCGTGGCTTCTTGCTCTTGCTGCGAAAGACGCGGAAAATGAAGGCCAAGGAACAAGGTTGTTGGCAGGAAGAGCGATGGCGAGTGATTATGCGAGGAAGAATGTGAGCGAGCGGCACGGCTTTTGGTCGAGTATCGCATGATCACGGCGGCCACGTTGACGAGCCTACTACGGCATAGCTCTATGGCAGGTAACCTGCTCCTCCTGCTCCTCGTAACTAACACGGCTATGAATTACTGCTTCCCGAATTTGCGATTGCTGCTGCGGCGACCAGGAAGCGCATGCTCGCTTGCAAGCACTTGGACGATCTATAATTTTCTTGTGGATTCTTGCAACCGGAACTGTAGTATCGGAGACTAGAGACGCTGCAGAATTCTTTCTCAGCGTCACAAACCGTACAACACGGAGCCAAGGATGTCATTAGGAGATCCGGAACTGATGCAGTGCTGGTGAAGAACTTTGTAACGGCACAGGAGGTAGCATCGGTAGCCGGCCGGATGCGTCGCTCGCTCTGGTAGTACATTACAGTTTTCCGTTTGTTATTGTCCTAGTCTGTCTCGAAGAGTCTCGTGTATTTAAATAGTTGAAGCGCATTAGAGGAATCCTGCAAACGATAGAGATTGTTTCAGGCTTGCAGAAGGGATTACCGATCTAGTTGTCTCGTCTGTCAATTCTACTCTTGCTGTCAGCTGAGAAGAATAGAACTGTTGTGGTTGTTTCTTCGACGGCTTCTTCTTCTTCAGGTATGAGCTGCTGCATCGTTGACGAAGAGCTGAACGCAATGCTGCAAAGTGACGAGCATAACCCTGCTCAGTCGACTCTAGCAAGTGTCATGGCTCTAGCGACGACCGCACCGGCGGGCATGATGGAGCTGTCTTCAGGAGCAGCAGAGCACATACACACCAACAGCGCCAATTTCTCTTCTCACTACGTCTCGTCCTCACTTCATCAAGGACTCGGATTCTCTTCTTCTAGCGGCCCTGGAAGGCAGCCTGCTGCTGCATCTGCCAGGGGAGTGAACAACGCGTCTGCAATGGAGACCTTCCCCAATGTCCTTTTGCAGACAACCACAAGAGTGCCCAATAGATCAATGCCTTTGCAGCAGCAGCAACCGAGTCTGTGGCCGTTCAGCAACAACGATGAGCAAACTAAATCAGACCTGGAAGTCAAAATTCGAGTCATGGAGATAGCAGCAGCAGCAAATGCTCGTGGCAATAACAATTCCAGGTTTCGTCCTGCAACTTTGGATGCTGCTGCTGCTGCTACATCGTCAGGTGGTTTGAGTTCTCCTTCCTTTTCTGGGGGTTGTTTACAACGCTATCACTCAGCTCCAAGCTCTTTGCTACAGAATTTGGCAGATGAGGTTGCTTTCTCCTCCCAGCAGGTCTCAAGTCCAGCGGTACTCCTGCTGCCGGGGAACAAAAATAATTCTGACCATGGCACCAACAGGAATCATGATGGCCACAATCATGAATCAAGCAGCCTTATGTCTCATTCATTCTTCTCAGGCAACAACAATCTGACTCCCATCACAGAGGGTGATCCTCAGCCCATGGAGACAGACAAGCTCTTGGGTGGTGTCTCAACATCCTCCTCACACCAGTACAGCCAGTTTCTTTCACCTCCAATGATGGAACCCAAGAAGCAATCTTCCCTTGTTACTACTACCTCCATGTTGGGTGTGAAGCAAGAGTCAATGCCTGGTACATACTTTCTCTGTGCCCTTGGAAAAAAAATGATTTGATGATCAAAGAGCTGGACTCCAGAATTTTTCTCAAGCTCTTTTGGGTCACTCAAAGAAAGAATGGATTTGTGATTTGGAGTGTTTTCTCTGTCCTGCAGCTAAAAGGTTGGGGAAGAAGCCTCGACCTCCCAAAGTAAACCTTTTTCGTCAGAGCAGTTTACCTGCAGACTGGCTTGCAGATTTGAAAGATAGCATTGATGAGACAGGTCCTAGTCCACAAATTCCAGGCATGACATCCCCTGATGAGAGTTTATCTGGTGGAACATCTGAGGAGACTGGTGCTGACCGTGCAAGTGGCAAAGCCTCAATGTACTCAACAGATGACTCTTTCTTCCTCAATGATACATCTTCAGGAAGACTGTGGAACTCCCTGCCAAGTTCAGGTACAGAATTTGACTGTTTCATCTTCTTTCATATTGCGGTCTGGCTCTACAATTTCACAATTCCATTGCAGCAGCTCAGCAGTTAAACCTAGATGAGTCTCCTGAATCTTCTGGGCAACAATGTCACAGATAACCTTCTAGATGACAAGATGGGTTTCTGTTAATGTAAACTCTCTTTTGATCATAATGTTTTGCTTGTATGAGTTGCGATATTTCTTCTGCTCTGCAGATAATTGAGCACAGTGCCCTTTCTTTGGTTGTCCAGTGGATCTTATTGCAGGCAAGCGACTTTGTGGAGTCCTGAGTGACACCATGAATGACACAGGTGTGTCCGGGGAAGGCTCGCTCAGGGGTCTTGGGGAGCCAGGCACCTTGATTAGGCATTCAAGTCTTCCTGCAACCATGAACAGGCCGTCCAGTCCAGGATTTGATGACCTAGCTGACATCTCAGTGCCATGCCGAGCTCGAGCAAAGCGTGGATGTGCCACTCATCCCCGTAGCATTGCTGAGCGTATACGCCGAACAAAGATTACTGAGCGCATGAAGAGGTTGCAAGACTTGGTCCCCAATATGGACAAGCAAACCAACACATCAGATATGCTGGATGAAGCAGTTGAATATGTGAAACAGCTCAAACAGAAAGTGCAGGATCTTTCGGACACAGTTGTTGAATTGAGGGCGATGCAAGAAATGAGGGAGGTGAAAGGGTTGAAGGCAGAAGGTCAGGGAAGCTCCCAGTTGTAAAGGAATGGATGTTAAAGTCCTCTGGGGGTTGATTTGCTTATGTTACTACTTCAAGATGTGTACAGTAACCCTAAGAACTTTGTTAGAATCACCAGCAGATCCAGCTTTTCCTCTGAAAATTGGACACTGTCCTTGTGTGTAGAGGTTCAGGTCCTCTTGAAAATGCAGCTATCTTCAGCAGAAGTCTGCCACCACCAGACAGGTGCAAGGTGGCTGGCAGCTCAAAGGCCAATAGATGTCCTGACGAAGCCAAATGCTGGTGAGATTACACCCCTGATTCTTGTTCTTGTCCTGAGTACTGTCAATTCTATTTTGAATGGGAGTGGAAACCATGTGGGGTTTCTGGGAGGGGAGTGGGTAGCTTGTCATTTGTCTTGAACCAGTCACAGACCTGTTTTCAAAAACTTTTGCCGGGGGGTGTCTAATATGTTGGGCTGAAGTAGCAGCAGGGAGCACATACACTGGTTCTTTCAAAGTGTAAATAGATTACCCATATGGCTCCCACCATCCTTCATAGATTTAGAGATCATTGACAGCAGCTATCAAAACGAAAGGGTGATTCTTAAACCATGAAGAAAAATTTTCCTCTCTGGTTCATGAAAGTTTTGAGATCTTTGTGTGTAGCAGAGAGGTGAAGGGCCGAAAGAGATCAGCAAAGTTACTGCCCACCCTGAACTTGCATAACAGGTGTTTTTCCTGTCACATTACATGGGAATTCTGTCACTGGGGAATTGTGGGTTTTCTGAGTAATCAAGGCACTTGTAAAATCTTCTTGTTTACAAAAGGCACCTTTTGTAAAGTTAGTTATGTCAAGTTCAATTTCGAGCTACAATGAACTCGTGATCACTAATAGTGGCTTTGAATGATGTGAAGTATGCTGCTGGGGCCTGGAGCTTGGGGTGGTGGTTGGTGATAGTAGACCTGTCAAAGTTTAGTGGAGCTTGGGTCGTAGGTTGGTGGAGCTTCAAGGGTGTTTGCTCATAGTGGTGAAAACATGAAATTCTTTTTGCTGGAAATTAGTGATAGAGCCATCAAAGGTGCTAAAATTGTTCATCCTTTCTTTCCTACTAAAAGCATTCATAATAATTGCAGTTATGACTTTCAAAAAAGACAAATTTTGTTTCTACTCAACCTTTTTTTTTTGGTGCAAAATTTTGCATCTATGCAACACTTCTTTTTTTGGACTGGTACAAGATTCACTGAATTTTGTGATATAAAGTTATCCCACTACAACATTTCTATACAAATCATCAGATAAATTATGAAAGAGTAGTTTACACCCATATTTGGGGGCATGTTGGAATTTCTAAAGATTGAATTAAAACTTGACATTGTGGGGGACATAACATACCAACTTTGATTGAAGGATGGGACTTTTGTGCAATGCCTCACACCAGAAATGCTTCTAAAAAGCTCCAGTGTTTTGGATTGAGTCTAACTTAGTGGGGTCCAGTTTATTTTGTTTGGAATATCATGATGGGCAATTCTCAGGAGAACCCACTTGTACAGGAACCTCCCCTACAACAGAAAGTAGGTGGATGAGGGACAAACCAGGGCATGGGTGACGGACGAGAGGCTGGATGCAAGACAACTGAAAATAACAGGGGCTCACAGAACCTCATACATAACTTACTTTCAACTAGTGGTAACCCGTGCCTTGCAGGCACAGCACGGCACTGATGCAGTGCAATAGTGAAAGATGCCCTCTGGGTATGCACCACTCACTTAGCGGTCGCTTTTTAAAATTTTCAAACAATCGATGTGGTTATATAACCACGATTCCCAAATATTCAGGAAAAAAAAAGAAAGTCTAAGAATCAGTGTGCTTTTTTATCGGTTCTTTCGTAAAACCTCTGGTTCTTCTTTTGAAAGAACCGGAATTGATGATTCTTTGATTATGGGGAAAAAATTTCAAAAAACTGGAACCAACACTGGAACCAATGACCATTAGCTTAGAAGGGTGATTCTTACCATTCGTACTCACGGTTCTCAAAAATTCAATAAACTAAAAAATGGAACTAGCGATCTTTTATATTTTTCCAATTGCTGCTAAACACCGGTTTCCATCGGATCACACCGGGCCAGAGTGATTCAGCACTCACTGGCGCACCATCCATCCACTGGATGCCTGAACATTGATTTCCATCGGATCACACTGGGCCAGAGTGATTCAGCACCCACCGGCGCACCATCCATCCACTGGATGCCTGAACTTGTTGTGGACGAACCTGAACCTCTCCCATGCTCAGCCCGGCCGTGCTGGCCCACCGTCACAGACAGACCAAGTGAATTAATATATATGATTTCTATTTAGTAGACATGGGTTGAGGCTCACATATGGAGTTTGGCTCAATTTGCTCTTAGGATTTTACCATCTGTTCATGCATATAGTTCCGTACCATATAATGGTAACTAATCATTCGCTGGGTTATCCAAAGCATTCAGATTTTGCAGATTTTTTACACTGGAATAATCTACGTAATAATTGCTATTGCTATTATGGCTGTTAAATTCCTCAAAATCTGACTAAGTCACGAAGTGAGAGAGAGAGAGAAGTCTGTAAAGTATATGGTGCCTTGATTGAAAAATAGTACTTTCATCGACAAAATTGAGTGGGAGGTTGTTTGTTTGTTTGTTTTGTATGTTTTGTTTTGTTTCTCACTTGAAAAGCTCTCGAACCAAGGTTTGTACCTTGCTTACATGGCACTCTTGATACTGTTTGAAAGCCTTCATTGAGTAACTGTGCACCAGGGTGGATTGCTAGGTTAAGACTTATGATACAAACCTTGTTAAGTATTTAAAAAAATTGTTGGTGAAAATTCCATAAAATCAAAACTAAATACTTTAGGAAGATTAGGGCAAGCTTTTGATACTGTTAGAAAGCCCTTGATGGATGAATGAAGTTTCTTGGAGATGATCTCATAAACTTTAGACCTGGGGGGGGGGGGGGGGGGACAATATATTATTTTTATTTTTTTTTTTACAAAAAATTTTTTTAAAATATAAAAAAAAAATTCACCAATTAGCCTTTTACCGGGGGGGGGCAGTTTTTCTTTTGGGAAAATATAACAAAACTTTTATGTTT
>Ga0116227_10003811_pt1 | contig 33204 bp, 17 predicted proteins | sample S1TSphgellanicum_FD_89693 | JGI IMG/M metagenome (GOLD analysis project Ga0116227, IMG submission 89693) | Host-associated microbial communities from peat moss isolated from Minnesota, USA - S1T2_Fb - Sphagnum magellanicum MG | ecosystem: Host-associated > Plants > Peat moss > Unclassified... | reverse complement strand
TCCAAATCCCGGGAACCTTGGTCTAAAACTGGGAAAAATTACCCGTTTTTTTCCCCCAAAATTGGCTACTTTTTGGCTTTTTTTCCAAAAAAATATTTGTGTAAGAATTCTTTCCCCCCCCCCCCCTCCTCTCCCCACCTTTCTGGTTACCAAGTGGGGAAATTTTGCCCCAATAAAATGCTCCAATGGACAAAATTAATTTAGGTTTCAAACTAAACAGTTGGCATTAGGCTACTTTAAGTGACTTGGTCTAATAGCCATATAGTTGGGGGCTCAAATCTGGGAGCCAAAAATTGTCAAAAGCTAAGCTGAGCCTCAAACAAAAGGAGGGAATCTTCTACAGGTCACAAATTCTCTTTTTTAAAATGTCAAAATTTGAGGAAAAAACTTTGGTGAAAATTTTCACCACATTTATGTCTACTGGCTATGTTGTTATGGCAATTCTCTAGTGCCAATTAATGCTAAATCTGTTTTGGAATGCTCACCACTTTAGTTGCATTGAAAAATTCAAAAGAGAGGTTGCCGTGCAGGGCATCACACAGGAATTTGATCGGTGCAGTCTAATGCTGCATCCTGCCAACTTTGTGTGGAACAAAGGACTAAACAAGCGGCTCATCACACAGAGACTCTGACCTTTAAATGACATCCACAAGGATGATAAATATTCAGCATATTTAGATTGGAAGCACATGTTGGTTAGCATGGTGGAGCTCAAGTAGATCCTTCAGTTGTTGTGGTCACATTTTTGCTCAACTGAAAAGTCCCAAGCAACATGCTGAAAGGGAACTGGTTGGAAAATTTCCAAAGAAAATCATCATAATTCAAGGAAAAAAGTTTTGCAATTGTCAAGACTTTTGGAGGATTAGGGCAGATTTCTTTTTTTTTGAAGTTGCCATATTTAGTTAATGGGTTCTATTGGTTGGCCAACATGCAATATTATTCTTAGATTTTCTACTTCTCTATTTGTCTTGTAGTTTAGATTTGACTAAATCCTTTTGTGACTGATCACCACTTTTGGAGCAACATGAGAAAATTGAAAAAAAACCATTGCTTGATCAAGTTTGGCAAGGACATGTTGAATATTTAATATATTTTGAATTTTTAGCTTTTGCAAGTGGATTTTCAATTTCTGGAGTTTTCACGATGTCTGAGATATCAGTAATAGGCTAAATATCCATTCACACTTGGTGTTAGGGATTCTAGTGTTGAGTCCCTTAACACCATACTAGTCATTTAAGACTTAAACTTACTTATCATGAAGATTTTATATTAGACTAACATTCACTCAACATTAAGCTATCGCCCATTTAACATTGGGTGCCACCTAAGATGCCACTTAGATTTTATTTTAACATTGATTTAACATCAAGTGTGAATGCACCGTAAGAGATGTGGGATATCTAAGTTTGTCTACATTGAGGCATACTTATGCAGTTCAACATATGGATCAAGTTCGAATCTGGGTATCTACAGTCTAATTGCATCAGGCTACATAAATTTTATTTTGGCTGACTTTTTTACATGCCGGGTCCATAATTTCCCAAAACTTTGACAAAAATAAAAATAATTTAATTTTTGCCAAAACCATTTAGGTACTAGGATATGGCTGAAATGTTTCCATAGTGAACTCCACACAAACCTAGAATGCCGGGATACCAAACTTTAACCCATTTTTTATGCAACCCTGCAAAATTTTATTTATAAAACACATTAGAGATTTGGAAAATGTACAAAGGAATAAGAAAAAAGAAAAAAGAAAAATCTGCAGGATTCCAAGTTAGCTCAAGCTAGATGTCAAAATCTTTCCATATAAAAAATTGATTGCCTATAGTAGGTTGATTGTATTTTTTCATGTTAAAAATTGACTGCCTGCAATAGGTCAGCCATGGTGATGGGAGGTTTGTCATGAAGGGGTGAAAGTTAGGAAGTAGGTAGGCCTATGACTATTGCCCAAATTAAAATGGAAGATGCTTGTATACTTTGCTTTGTGATTGAAATTTTTTGATAAAAAATTAATCAAACTAAAAAGATGAAGGCCCTTGTCCTTTTCAAGCTCCAAATGGTATTGGCACAATTATATAAAAACATATTAGCTTATTTGTGTAGACATCAAAATATTTCAATTATTAAAGAGAGAAATTAATTAATGAAGTGTCGATTGCAATAGCTCCTTTCTTTAACTTAAGCTGCATCAAAGACAACAAATTTCCTTGAGTTGCACAAAATTGAAGATGTATCACAATGTCCCTCTACCTTGAAGTGTAAACTCAGGAAACCTGAAGAATTTCTGCCCAAGTGTTGAACTAATAAATGTAGCTACTTACTTAGATTTCCACATTGGGTGATGCAAGATGTATCACATGGAATGATAAGTTTTGATGGGCAACTGCCACAATGAATAAGTTTTAGGCTATGAGGTCATTTTGGCACTTGGAAGTCAGATAAGATCTCTTAGGGTTTAAAACATCGGGCTCTCAAATATTTCAACTTTAGTTTTCTATATACATTATTTTTCTATTATTTTTCATAATTATAGATGTTTCATTAAATGACTTAAGGCTCTTGAAGAATGGAGCTATAGTCCTAAACAATGGTTTTTTTTTCAATTTTCTGATGGAGCCAGGGCAGCAAGCATCCGAGGCAAATTTCAACATAACTAAAGACATTATTTCCAGGAATTCTTACAACTGTAGCCAGTAGACATAAATATAGCGACATACTCTCCAAAAAAGTAGTTTTCTGTCGCTTTGAGGCTTTTAAAGAAAAGAGAAGAGAGAATTTGTGATAAAATATTCCATTTCCAGTAAATCGTGTCCCTTCAACAATTTTTCACCCAAAGAAATGACTAATTTTAAATTTGGATTAGATTTAATTCTATCTCCACTTCTTTCTAGGTACATGAGTCCTTTCTCCTCCTATGAAATGTGGGCCATAACTAAAGAGTGATGCCCTATGCATGCGCAAGGTTGTAGGAAATGAAGCAACTTGTATTTTGAGCTTGCTAGAGGACTTGAACATTCTTTGTAAAATGTAATTAGTCAACATGGACCAAGTTTCTTTGTTTCAATTTGGAACTCTTAAAATATTTATCTATATGGATTACAAAATTTTGTACAATTCATCAAAAATCTCATGAAATTTCTAAGTGTTCTCCTAGAAAAAAATCCAAAAGAGGTGATCCTAGATTTGAAGATGTAGAAAAAGTGGCCTAAGAAGATTTAGCCAAAGCTGGCTATAAACAGGATATCAAAGTACAAATCTTTAATTATCCTCCTATATTTTTTGTTACATACTGAAAACCAAATATAGAGATCTGGTATTTTTTATTATGTTTTTCTCATTTCTGGCAATTGAAATCACCAATAATCACTTCATTTTTGAAAGTTCTTGCTTTTGTTTTCACCTTTTGGCAAAATTTCAAGAGTAAAAGAAAAGGTTGCTGCAGTTCACCATCCTAACGTAGTGAACTCTTTCATCCTCTACACATAACCTGTTCCTTACAAGTAGTCTACAAACGAAAAGAATTCATAAGCCTCCAGGCATGATCCTCTTGGAAGCATGGACAGTGATTAAGGGCAAAAGGTTGTTCTTTCTCTCCAGGTGGAGCCAACATTCGAATGCAATCAAATCATCGAGCATATGAAAATATGTTACAAAGTTTTGAAAATCCACAACTGCTGGAATCACAAGATATTAAGGTGATTGGTCAGATAGGCCAGCTCCAGGAAATGCCCGGAGGTCCTCAAGGTATCTAAAACTCAAAAAATCTCGAATCCAGGTCCTTGAGGTTGGTCCATCCATTATTGGAGAAGGAAAGCACTAGTGAACAAAAAAATTATTCCAAAATCATGTCTCTCCAGTCCACCTGCCCTTTTGTATGCAGACAAAACAATGTATCCATCTGCTAACAACACCCAACCAATCTAAAAGGTAAAAATCCCTTTGATCCAAGTAGTATGGAAAAGAAAGACAAACTCCACTCCACTCTTCTGTGGGTGCATGAGGAGACACCACATCCTTAGCTAGTTCTTTCAACTTATGCCAGTGGAGCCATCCTAGCACTTGTTATGCTTAGCCCCAAGTCTTATGAAAGATTAACCTGGTGGGAGGGAGAGATCAAACACCGCCAAACCTTTTAGCATCTGTTTTTCTATCCAGTTTTTTAAAAATATAGCCAGCATCACTAGTGATCATCCCAAAAAAGATTTAGCATTAGTTGGGGTCTGAAACTAATGCAAAATCTTTTTCGACACCAAAATTCGTCTAAATTGTGTCTGAATATTATAAATATCCCATTCTTAGACTAGGTCAGGGTCTCTGACAGTTTTGGGTGATTCTTTGATTTTTTCAAAGAACCACCGGTTTCAGGAAACATTCAGATTAAAGAACTGGCCAGTTCCGGTTATTTCAGAAAATCGGAATAAAAAAGCTGGTCAGTTCCAGGTATTTCAAAACCCTCGAAGCACCGCTGGTTTTGATGACAGGACACTTTCCCGGTTCTTTGGCTGTTATAGTTTTACCGGTTTGGATCTGAAGATAGGTACCATGAAAATTTTATTTCTGGGTCAGAGCCAGGGGCAGGTGTTTCACAATTAAACCGGGTATATACATATAGCTGGTCAAGGAGTTGAAGGCGCTGGTTCAACGTTGCCATGTAATGGGTGGGCCGGGGCAGGGGGGGGGGAGGCGAGGTTTGTGTTTGTTTCCCAAAAATACTCTCAACATTATTATTAGGTTAATGCAACATGCAACAGTTAGAGCGAGGGGAACACAGACAGCAAAATTGCCACAAAACACATGAGCTAGCTGCAGCAATTTTGTTTTGTAACTAAACACAGCCAAGTGGAAAGATTGCTGCACCAAATGCAGTTATAAAAGCACATGAGCAGCACATGATCAACTCGAAGCTCATCAAGCAAACATTCTCCTGTTGAGCCTTAACTTAGATTGATTTCAAAGTGGGGTTAAATAATTGACAGATTTCTCATGCAGTCCAGTTGACATACATATGCTGCCTAGTCACTAGCTGCTAGTAACTGAAATTGATTGGAGAGCAGCAGAAGTAGGACACACCCTTTACTAGTGAAGACCTATCTAGCTAGCTAGCTAGCTAGCTAGCTAGGCTCCTTATATAATTACAAGCAGCATTATGGTAGATACCCATCAAAAAGCTGCTTGCAGTAGTTGAGTAATTTGCATGAAAAAGAGATAAGTGTCAGAAGAAGAAGAAGCAGCAGTAGTTTGATTAGAAATAATGTAACTAAAGTTGTCTCAGAGTCTATATACTATAGTCAAGCTGGGGGTGCCTTTATTATTACTAGCGTGGAACCCGAGGGTGCCCAGGGCTGCCTGGCACCTCCTCCTTCTGCTGCTGTTGTTGGTGTGAGTCTGATCTCTCTCTCTCGTTGGAAGACTTTTTGTTTGAGGAAAAAAGCTCTGGACTAAGTCAGTGCACGCATGGGCATTGCATGATCAGATGGCAGAGATGGCAGAGAATATGGTAGATGGGAAAGATGAGGCTGGTAAGTATGCACGCATTGGCTTCGTCACTGTCAGTATTTTCTTTTTCTTCTCAAATTTTGTGAAGTAGGTGGTCACTGGTGGGTTGGCGATCATGCACAAGTGGATTGAGCCAAATTTGGCTAGAGGTCAGAGACAGGAGGAAGTAGAAAAATTTACAGCATTCCTCCTCCTACAAATAATTTGCCAGTTTGTTGGAGCCTATTCTCTAAATCTTTACCCTATGGTCAATTTCGCCATTATATAATCCTTGGAATATAAAAACTATGAAGTCCAAGGTGTTGAAAACCTTCATAATTAATGCAGGATATAATCTGAATAATTTATTTCACCCCATGTAAGACAATATTATAGTAGATCATGGAAGAATAATAATTTTAAATTTATAAGAAAAAGTAATTAATTTCTGAAAAGAAAAAATTATTCATTTTGTCAATGTGGAAATTGACCCTAGTCTATGGTACGGTGACTTTAGATTTTATTTTTTCGCCTCATATTGTGACAACTTGTGCCCAAATTTTCAAAAAAATAAAAAAAACCCATTGTAACTTTGGCACCTTCCTTTTTTTCTCTCGAGAATTCTCATTTTAAAACTATTAATTTTTTAGGGGAAAAACAAAAAAACCACTAGTGCCACTCACTGTAAGCTTAGATATAAGGTGACAGACAGAAGGAGATCCAGAAAATTGGTGGGCAGGTCAGCGCCGGGTGCCCTGCCCAAGCTTCCCCCATCCACTTCTCCCCCACCCACCAGCCTGCGTGCCACCGCAATCCGCCATCACGGTCTTTTCTTTCCATCGGGGTTTGATCCGCACAACGCGACGACGTCCCAAGGTGGTCGGGGGAGCGCAGACAAGAAGCGTGGCCAGCTGATTAGCAGCAGCACAGTATGAAGGAAGTAGGCATAGACTCTGGTAGCGTGGTCTAGAGATAGTTCGGAGGGTCCCAGCGCTGGCTGATCCCGGGCCGCCTCGTCTGGCTGACGTAGGGTCAACCAGTGGAGCAACACCGCGTGGCAACGTGATGATTGACAAGTCCGTGCGTGAGAGTAATAAAGCCGCAGTCTATAGAGCCGTCGCACAGGACAGGACAGACAGCGGATGAAGCATGTGATCGCACTTGCTGCGCAGGCGAATCGTGTACAGAACAGGGCACGGAAAGGTCGCAGCCGGAACTGCACACTCCTTGCTTGCTTGCTTCTTGCCTATCAGCTTGTCCGCCCGCGCGCCCGTCGAGGCACAGTGCCACTTGCATCATCATCCATCAATAATCGTCCATCATCATTCATAGTCATCCATAATTCTTCATCCATCTTGCATAAGCGTCAATACTTCATCCATCATCGTCATCCATCATCCATCGATTTGAGCAGATGTGAAACTGCTGTTTGCTCCCAAGTACCATCATCATTTATTTAATCCCCATCACCATCATGGCTCCTTGCAATTTATTATTGCATTTAACACATCTCGATCCACCTCACTGAATGATCAGCTCGGAAACTAAATTGGCAATTCAACAAGGGACTTGGATCACTCACTCAGAGTGTGTGTTCAATAATGTTATTGTTGTTGTTCCACCCTCCCCTACCTCCCCACCCCGCGCCCCCCCCCCTTCCCCCAAAATTTACAAACTAGGGTTCATTTTGCACTTGTCTTTGCTCCTCGCCACACCTCAATTCCTGTCAAACTTAATGGTAGAATAAACTTCAACATTTCAAAAAATAAAAATAGAAATTTAAATAACCGATTATAATATGAATAGGAATGAATAAAAATACTGATCATTGATTTCTTGGTATCTATCCTTATGTGGTAAGCAAAAGTTTGAAGGTTAGGTCATTGGGAAAAGGCATAGGCTTCACAATTTAGAATTAGCATTAAGTGAAAAGGTTGTTTCATAGCTTGAAATTATGCAATACAACTTCTATGTAAAGGCCAGGGGTCATTAAGTGAAAAGAGTGTTTCATAGCTTGAGATTATGCAATACAACTTCTATGTAAAGGCCATGGGTCATTAAGCTCAAAGCTCCCCTCCCTTGACACTTAGGTTGAATGTTTTGGTTGTTTTGATGTGTGTATCATTATGCAAGATTAACCGAACAAATATTGATAGGCTAGCTATTTTCAAAAAATTTCTAAAAATCTGGGATAGTTTTATATTAGCCCTGGATTTACCATGCAATGATAATTCATCTTGTTTCCTCATTCCTTATTTCATCATTGTTGTGTTTGACATTATGAATACAATTTTGTAGAACTCAAGCAACTCATGATATGAGGAGTTGGGTGATGCTAAAAATTATGAGGACATGTTGCTCTTTGTTTGAATGTGCTTTGTTTTTGTTTAGTAAAAAGTCTTGCAGTTCAATCACCTTTTTAAATTCAATATCTATTTTTATTTTTCCACTCATCATTCTAATTTCTTTTTGCCAATCAAAAGACCAGTTGATTTAATTTGAAACTGAATTGATCACCCCAGCAAAAGACTGCAAAATAATACCTGTCAAAAAGACTGGGGCGCCTCTTCCTCAAAAACTAACACCCATTGGGAACTTAAAGGGAACATAGTGAGAACACATTGGGGAACCAGGGAAAAATGAAAAAAATCCTTCCCCCCTCAAACCTAAAAGGAAGAAAACCAAGGCATCTTGAGTGCATGCTTGGGCCTTCCCATTGGATGTATGAAATTTCTCTTCCCAAAAGAGTTCCTCACCATTTTTGGCCTGGGCTAATACCCTTTGCAAAGAACACCCTACCTATTATTCTACTCCATTTTAAGTAACAGTATTTTGTGAAATATATATGTAAATGATTGGTGCTTCTTTCCCCCTGACCAATAATGATATTGATTATGTACCTAACTTAGTTTTATATATGTCCCCCCTCCACAGTACTTGTTTACACCGATTTGCGCTATAAAAGCTAAACATATCACATGCTTGCATTGAATGTTGCTGCTACTACTTGTGAAGCTGATGAGTTCCTTCCTTCCAATTTCCATCCCAACAACACAAACAAAGAGACAATCAAATCACAAGTCTCTTTACTACTGCAGAGCTTCAATTCTCCATCAAAATCATTTAGAAAAATATGCACACCCTTTCTAGCTGTCAAGGCATCTTACTTCATATTTCTTTATTCTCAAAACATTGTACTTGCCATATAGAAAGTTATATTATGATGATGACGGTGATGATGGTTTCTGAACTCTATTGAACAAATTGAAATGGTTATATGAATCTTCATATCCGCCTTGGTCATGTACCATATGCTGGATGTTTACACACAACACCATGATAGTAGTATATAACTACTACCCATGTGACAACCCAAATTGGTCGGTTCCTAAAAGATGTGTAGTTTACAAACTTTGTCTCAAACACAAGAAGTTTAATATTAGGTTGTTGCAACAATTATGTTTTTTTTTTTTTTTATGATTCCCATTTTGTATGATTTCTGATTTACACACAACACCGTGACATCCTGTCCAAGAATGGGGTAACTTATAAGATGATGATTTTTGGACACTGGGAACAGCAACCTAATTAATTCACAACTTGATTACAACACCCCACCCAGGCTTAGTTTCACACTTGAGGATAAGTCCATCCCAAGAGTTATTAGTTTTGAAGCTAACCTTAGCCATGTTGGGACTAAGACAGTTAATGAGGGTGTGCAAGTGTGATGGGAATGTAATGGGTGATGTGGTCCTGTATGCAGACAGACAGGGAGGAGGACTTATTAGAGGGAAGAAGGGTCTGTACACATGTGTGAAAAGGGTTACATGACATGGGTTTGCAACAATAAAGACAGGTGTGTGAAGTGTGAATGGATGTCAATTCAGTCTTGGTAGGAGAAAAGGTCGAAAGAGCATTTAATTTTGTCAACTAAGTATGATCCATGAACAACAATGTCTCTACAACTACAAATTGTAAAGCACTCAAAGAAATTTCCTTAGTACATAAGGCGCAAGGCCATGGGCTTTCCTAGAAAAAAGGCCTACTCAAGGCAATCCCAAGCACAAGACCTATTTGGATGAAAACCTATGGCCAAGGGCTTTATCATACATAAAACCTTGTGCTGTTTTTTTTTCAGGAGTGCAAGGATTCTGTTTTCTAAATGCCCCTCAAAAATCAGAGAAATGAGTATTGTGGGTGATGTGCCCTCCACACACATTAGAAAAATCTTAGCAGTATTATGTATTTGGAGGGCACCGTATATCCATAAATATCCGTCCAAGAACAAAAATATTTAAGAGACAGAGAGATCTTACACATATAAGATGTAAGATCCCTGCAACTGTAGTGGAATAGGTGGGAAGAAAAAAAACCCTCCTCCTCCTCATGTCAGACTGATTTCTGTCTGTTTAGGTTCATGATACCCAGGTTTTTTTATAACATGATTAAAACTTAGAACCCAGTGTGGGGGTGGTTCTTTGCATTTATGAAGAACCTCTGGTTCCTGTTTTGAAAATAAATTAGAAAGCTTCCAGTTGTATTTACACACATAAAAGAAATTGGGAATATTGTTCTGGGTTCAATTCTTCAAAAAAGAAATTCTTGTCATGGTTCTAGATCGGGACTTGAAAACTAGACCCATCTCCAGGTAACCCAGACTGGAACTAGCAGTTAGCCACTAGTTCAGCTCCAAACAGCCTTTCTCTTTTCAATAATCTCGGTTCTGATTGGCCACATAAATGGAATGGGGAATCCAGTTCTTCCGAAAACTAAATTTAGATTCTGGTTCTGGAACCAGTTCCAAAAACCAGACCCAGTTCCATTTTGCTGTTTGACTAATTGGAACAGAACTAGCTGTTCTAATCAGTGTTGGGTGGTTCTTGCCTTTATATGAAGAACCTCCAATTCCGGTTCTATTAAAGAAAAAATCAGTATGGATGTGGTTTTGGTTCTGGTTCTCAAAATCAGACCCAGTCACAATTCCTGGTCTCACAAAGACGGTTAGTTACCTGTTGGTTAATGGCCTGGTTCCAGACCATTTTTTCCCCAAATTTCTATTTTTTTCAAAAATTCCAGTTTCAATTCTGGTTTCAATTCTAAAACTGGGTCCAGGTTTCGATTCTGGTTCCAGAACCAGATCCAGTTTGAAGCCTGTTTCCAAATCTAGTTCCAAAAATCAAACCCAATTCTAATTCCATTCTGGGTAATCAGAACCAGAATTCACGATTCTAACTGGCCAAACCAGGTAACAGCCAAACGCTGGTTCTAACCCTCCAAACTGAGTAATAACTGGTAGAAACCCCCAAAGTGCAGGGCAGGAGTTGGCTACCTGGTCGTCCTGGGTTGGAATACGGTAAACCTGGGGCTTTACCCTACCATTAATGTGAACTATTAATCCCTCTTGATTTCACTCTGCAACTGCCTTCCTTTGAACCCGGGTATGGAGAAGAGGGCCAGGGTGCACGCACCCACATTGGTACAATATTAAGCCCAAAAAATGTTAGATTTGAACATTCAGACACTAAGTTAGCCTAAGCCTGGGATATTTGTAATATTTAAAAATAGTTTAAATCAATTTTGGGATTTTTACCACGGTACCTGCTACCAACGTGGGTGCTAGTTCACCCAAGGCCAGAGAAGAGTGGGTATTTCCCACCCTGTTAGTGCTGCAGTACTTCCCTTCCTTTTTCTGGTGGCCTGGGCAAATAGTAGTAACCCAGGGAGTGTGTGTTATTTTCCTTCTTTTTGAGGTTAGGGCAAGTTGTGTAAAGCGGCCCCTACACTGGGGCCATGGGAAAAAACACAACAAGATTGGGGTTCCTTCTAAAAGATTCTAAATGTTCCATCCTTGTTGCAGTTAATGAATCAGAGTATTTATTTCAAATTTAACCTTTCCTGGGTTAAATATAGTCACTAGGAAACCTCAATGTTCAAGAAGGTGAAGGTACCAGTCTAGGTGATGGTTCACCCTGGCCATGTGAGGAGCAGTGTTTTATTTTTTGGTTCAATTTTCTGATGTAGCCCCACTGATGACCATCCATAAGAAGATGTAGCCAAATTTAGCCATAAAAGTAAGAAAATAAGATTTTTAAAGCATCCTTCTGGGGAAATTTTTTATTTTTCCAGAAACTTGGTGATAAGAAAACCGGAAAAAATAACCTTCTGCATTTTTAGAGAGAAATTTCCACAAACAAAAATCGCTGGAAGTCATGAATTGCCTCCTTTTAAAACCTGGGTAAAAACAGAGAGTGGTTGTTGAATTGTTCACCCTGGGAGGAGGGAATCATAATTGCCTCATTTGGTGCTGGGGAAAAAGGTGAGATATAGGCTAAGGGGGTGGTACAGGGTGGCCTTGGGTGAACCAGCACCTACACTGGTACCATGGTAAATTTGGGATTGCTTCCAAACATTATAGTTATTCAATCCCTAGACTAAATCAAGCAAGGTAGCCTATCTGAGCTGAAATTAACATTTTCTCAGTGAATTATCAGCTCTAAGAGGCCTTAGAGCAGGCGGTGAAGGTACAAGTGTAGGTGCTGGTTCACCCAGGGTGGGTGGCCTTGGGTGAACCAGCACAGAGTGAGGAGGGCTGGGGGGGAGGGGGGAGATATAAGTGTGAAAGAGTCTGAAAGTGGTAACTATTCCGTGGGTACAAAGAATTTGGACCATTATGAGTTTCATTGATAATGGAGAGAGGAAGGAAATGGGAAGGGAAAAGAAGAGGAAGAGAAAGGGTAAAGAAATGAGTCATGGTAGACCGCCCTTGCAGTAGGCCTGAAGAGGAGCACAAGTCACGCAGCTTTTGGCTTACACCCTTTGTGCCGCGGCCCTCCCTTGGCTGGGCTTCCCTTTTCTGCTGCTTGCTTTGTTTCCCCTTTCCTGGCCACTTCTTTTGTTGCCTCTCCGCCTGCATTGCTCCTCCGTGTTTCCTGCGCTCCTGCTGCTGCTCCAGGACTCTTCCTCCTAGCCTGCTGCTGCTTCTTTTGTTGTTCTTGTTATTATTGTTTGCCTGCTTCCTTGCTCGCTTGCTCGCTCGCTCCCTCCCTCCCTCCCTCCCTCCCTCCCTGTCCCGGCTCCACACTAGCTAGTTCCCTCCCACCTCATGGGCACACTTTTCAGACTATAACTCCTCCCAGCTTCTTCCCACAAGTCTAAACAAAGCTTCTTAGAGCAACGTGAGATTCACTGTCCTGAGCAGAATAGAATTTCCAGTAGAGCATATTCAGCTTGTAATAGTGATCTTTCAGCAATGGGGTTTTGAATTAATCTCACGGCCGCACAATTCTAGTGACCATGAGCTCACGTGTCGGGCATGCTGAGTTCATCTTGGCTGTGGCGGGTGCAATATGCATTGATCTCTGGGGACAGCTGGTGCTCTGAGCTCGTGCTGATCAGTGAAGAAAGACTACTGCATGCATGCCGTGTCCGAGTTTTCAATCGAGTCCAGAGTATTTTAACTACACTCTTTGGAAAGTGAATATCGTCAAGGTCTGTGCTGATCATGTGTTGGGCGCCGTTATATGAGCACGAAGGTGGCCGAGTCCCGCAGGTTCGTCGTTTGCTTTGACTAGGGCAGCTGGAGTCCATCCCCTAGCTAGCTCGACAGATAGAGGGAGATAGGGAATTGTGACTTGGGCCAAATTGCAGCTGATCAGTTTTACCGACATTCCCTCATGGGATTGATACAATGAAGATAGCGAAGCTGCTGGCTTCTGGAGATTACTAGCTGGTGCTTGCACTAGATCAAAACCAGGGCGCTCGTTGAGTGCCCGCTTCTTTCCAGTTTGCAATTATCAAGTTCCTGGAAGCGAAGCTCAGGAAGGATCTGCAGGAGACGTTGAGGACTCCAGCAGCTTGTTGAAGCAGCAATGTGTGACAGATTGAACCCAGAACTGCACACTGGGAATCGTCATGACTCGGCCCGCGCCACAATCAGCTAGCTACAATACTACACACAGCCAATACACATCTCCAAGACAGAAAGCAGAAACCGGAAAGCAGCACCTGGCTGCAGCAGCAGTACTAGAGCTGCTGCTGATCTAGGAACAAATCCTCTGCAGTAGTAGTGCTGCAGCAGCTGCAGCTTGCCTGCAACCACAATGGGACGTCATTCTTGTTGCCACAAACAGAAACTGAAGAAAGGGTTGTGGTCGCCTGAAGAGGACGAGAAGCTGGTGCGATACATCACCAAATACGGCCACGGCTGCTGGAGCGCTGTCCCCAAACAAGCTGGTGCGCAGAACTACGCTAACAACCCTGATCTATATCATGCAGCAGCACTGGGATCCTCATCACTGATCATCAGTGGTCCTTGTCTAAAGCTCTCAATGTCCAAATCATTCATACGCGCAATATTCACTAATATTGACAACATCCTGTCAATCCTTGGAACTCATTCATGGGCAATCCCAAGTTCAGACACCATAGACATTTGCTGGTCCCTGCAGCGCGATCTGTATGTCGCAGGTCGTTAGGGTATAGATCTGAAGTTTGCACGATTTAAGATAGGATGACGCAGCTGCAGCCTGCTGGATTCAAACTGTGAAGAGTCCGATTGAGCTCTGAGCACATCATGGGTGTTTCTGTGTTTCACTGCAGGGTTGCAGCGTTGCGGAAAGAGTTGCAGACTGCGGTGGATCAACTACCTACGGCCGGATTTGAAGCGCGGTGGCTTCTCGTCGAGCGAGGAGAAGTTGATCATCGACTTACATGCTGTTCTTGGTAACAGGTCTACTAAATCTCACCTCATGGCGTTCTTACGTCTCTTCTTCTTCTTCCTCTTCTTCTTCATCTCTGCCAAGCTTTACAATTGCACAGAACTTGCATGATGTTGTTGGAAGTGTTCTTGCTGCATAAATCATATATAGTCCGTCCTGGAGAGTCCCCGAGGCTCTAGCAAAACGCGACTTCAGCAGCTCACACATAGTACCCACAATGTCGATCAAACTCCACATTATAGACACGAGTTGATTTGATCCGGTTTTCGCTAGCTAGCCTCAACTGTGATGGATTGAGCACTGCAGGCTTTGAAGTCTAGAAGCAGAAGTGCAGCTGTGATCTGCAATATAACCAAGGATGAAGCAGCAGCTAGAAGGCAAAAACTACTGCATTGGGAACTGAAGAAGAAGCTGAAATTGCTTATGCATTCATCTGATGCGTCGTCATGTGTGCATTACAGGTGGTCCCAGATTGCGACACATCTTCCGGGTCGAACTGACAACGAGATCAAAAACTTCTGGAACTCGTGCATCAAGAAGAAGCTGCGCCAAGTGGGGATCGATCCCAACACGCACATGAAGCTGCAGCAGGTTGCAGCCACACCAGCTGGAGCTGTTCTAGTGCAGCATGCGTCTAGTCACGTGCAGAATATCTCAAGCATGAACTACCCCCCGTCGAGCACAGCTCCTAGTAACAATCCCCTGCAGACTTACAACAAGCTGCAGCTGCTCGACATGAGTAGTACCGGAGCCTTCAATGGCAGATCATTTGCCACTACCCATCACGACTTCAAAGCAGCAGCAGCAAGTCAGAGTTCCAGATTGTTGGTGAACCAGGCTAGTCCTCAAGCTGGCAACTACCATGCGAGTAGTATGCAGCAGCAGGAGGAGGATGTGACGTTCTTGGGAGCTGCAGCACTTGCGCAAAATTCACAAGTGGAGATGATGAATTCGGGAAAAAAGTACGAAAACGAATTGCAGAGTAGAAACTGCAGATCCTCCACAGCTGCTGCTGCTGCTGCAGGGCTGCACACGAATCATCATCCCGGCCGGGGTATTCAGAATGGTTTTCAGCAGGGCTCCAACGGCCTTCTCTCCAGCTGCACGGACAATGTGCTAGAGAGGCTTCTGTTCAACAATGCCAAGCAATCAGGGATGCATCACTACTTGGCACCAAAAGCTGGGACTGGATCAGCTGCTACCGGATTGCAGCAGCTGGGATTCGAACCCATGAGGAATTGTACCAATTTGATGCAGAACAGATCAGACCCCTCCGCGACTACTCATCATGATGAAGCTCAGGCTCAGGCTGGTAGATCAGTAGGAATCAAGGGCGAGTCGACGGCGCAGCATGTGTGTCCTGCAGCAACAACCGTGGTGCCCAATGCGTTCAACCCTGCCTACTGGCTCTTGCAAGGATCATCAGCAAATGCAGCCATCTCGCAGGCTGATCATGAAGCTTTAGCTGGTTTGGGGACTCGTCCAGGAGTTCACGCGGGGACGTTGGACGAGATCTTGCCTGCTGCACCTTCGAAGCTGCACGCCACAGCTGCTATGATCATGTCGACAAGTGCAGCTGCAGGGGACGGTTCGTCTCTCATTTCTGCTCAATCTGGCAGCAGAGAAGATCAACGTGGCCATGGGATGAAATTGGGGCGCGGATTTCCGGATTTCTATGCATCATCCGCAGCCGATCAAGATCATGGTGATCTGAGCTCAATCACAGCCAGTATCAACCAGGCTGCCGGAAACGACGAATCTGGTAGAATCCCGTCTCACCAGCTGCAGCTCCTGCTCTCATCAATGCTGGAAAAATCGACTGGAGATCAGCAGCTGCATCAAAATGCCTTGGCAGGCGCTGGACGTATGCAGCAAGATCAGAAGAGCAATGAGATGACAATGAGCTCCAGGTTGCAAGCAACTGCTGACCATCACGGAAGACAGCAGCAGGCCGCTCGCAACCTGCAGTGGGACAGCAGCGTCAGCAGCACAAACAGGGAAGCTATCACGCCGGGTACAGCAGCAGATACTACCAACACTGGTGTTCATCAAACTGGATTCTTCCACAGCATGATGTGGGCGAATTTCTCAGAGAAAGCTGGTGCAGCAGCTGTGCAGGATCGACATGATCAGCAACTAGATCGAGGAGCTGGAGTTGCAGCTGCATCTTCCGATATGGTGTCAGCTAGGGATCAGTGCTGCGATCAAATTAGCATTGCACTCAGCGCGTCGCCGGAGTCCGACGGCGATACGGTTATGCAATGGTGCAACGATTTGACACTCCCAGGCCCTGATCCTGACGTCGATGATCAAGATCATCAAGGCACCGGGCCACCAACAGCTTCTTCTGCGTCGAAAGGTGGCTCTTCTTCTGCAGCGCCGCCCATGATCGACTCTTCTGCAGCTTGGCAAATGCACCAGGCGTCCACTCATGGACCCCCTGATCTGTATGACGCGCGTCATGAAGCCGGTCCTCATGTTGGCGCAAGCGGCGCTGCAGCCCGGGCTTGCAGCATGTCACAAGAGCTCCAACGAATGGCAGCTGTTCTCGACCAGATGTAAGATCAGCTTGTTGCGCACTTGGGGTACCAAGGACGTGATCTCCATCATTGCTTCCACAGATCCAAATCGTAATACATTACAATCTACGAGATCCTCAAAGCCTGCAGCTGCTGCAGTGCAGATCATTTCAATGTCCACATTCATACATACATACATAAATACATAGCAGCCATGAGCAGAACCCGCGCGCACCACACTTATAAAATCCTTAAAAACCCGCATCAATATGAATTCATTCCAGATTGTTAAACGTACATATGCAATTTCAATCATGAGCTACATAGCATCTAGCACACAAGCAGCAGCTGCAGAAGTAGCTACTCTAGTAGATCATCAAAACCGTAAGAACCTCAGCTCACACCTTCAGCATACATGCGTGTAACTGGCTAGCTAGCTAGGACTCTTCAAGAGCGGATGCCTGCAGACAGATTCTATCTATATTCAAGTCGACAAGTGCTAGCTCTCAAGGAGAATTCAGCGCAACATTCAGCTTCGGGTCACGAAAGGCGAAAGCTTCACAATATGATTCATCAAATGTTATCAAATTGTTGCTGCTGCTGCATTCTGATATACTTACTAGAGATCTGCATCTATTGATCAGTATATAGCCTCCTGGATCATTGTGTTTTCTGCATCACAGTACTCACCTGCATGTATAACCTGCAGGCTGCTGTACGTCGCACAGCATGCACAGCAGCAATATCAAGCTGCTGCTGCATGATGGCGTACAGCGCCAATGTAAGAAGAAAGAAAGTCCTGAATCAGCTGCACTGCAGGGCCGTGGCTGCTTGTTTGCAGCCTGTGGCATGCTAGCTGCATGGAGTTTGTTGATGATGCAGCCAGATTGAGCTGCACAATCATGCTTGCAACAAAGTTTAGATCGATGTATAAAAATTTGAACTAGGAATTACTCATGTGCATGTAGTAGTAGTAGTAGTAGTAGTAGTAGAAGAAGATGATGATGGGCTGCTGCAGCATCATGTGAAGAAGCTAGCTAGCTGGACATGTAAATCTTTGATTCAAATCATGTGGGGACAGACACAGCTCTGCAAAATTTCTCTGTGTGCTCAGCAAGTTGTAAACTGCAAATTTGTTTTTACATTCTTTGGAAACCCAATGATCTCATGCATGTCGCAGTGAATCCAGATTTTAAAATGTTTTGTATACATGAGCTGCAATGCAATTACATACATGTCCGGTTCACTATCATAGATTCATGAATAAATCAATATCATTATTCTGGATCTGCATCTCGGTTCAGCTGGTTTTTCTGAGCCGACCAGCTTGAAAAAATCTGTCGCAGAATCGCTGGTGAGCAGGTATGATTAGACGGTCGACACCCAGCCGGCGGTTTGGCAATGCAGCTTGAATGCCGCTGGAGATCAAGCTAATGTACATCTCTCAGCTCATCATGTACCCAATCTCCTGCAGTGCACTACCAACATAGATGAGGCTTGTTGATTCGTGATTGCTTGCTTGCTGTTGACTTTAGCATCATGCAAGTACCAGTAGCTGATCTTCAGCAGTTGCCAAATCTTGAGTCCACGAGCTGTACAAAGTCTACTACATGTTAGAACTGTTCTGAGGAGGAAAAAAATGTACTGAAAGACACATCCCAGCTTTTAGAACTTCTTCAAGGCAGGAAGGAACTCAGAATTCCCTGCTGAGAGAGTAGGTGCTAGCTAGCTGCTGCAGCTGGTAGTACTGTGATTCTAGTATAGTGAGATCATTTTAGTGTTTTTTATGTACTGATCTTTTGTTGATGATCTGATGTGATCATGAGGTCCTACAGTACTACTCCCAGTTTCTGCTGAACTCATCAGAAAACAAACAGACAGACAAACCGGAACAAACAAGTTTACAAACAAACAAACACCATAAGAATTTACTGGTCATTGCAAAACAGCAAGCTCCTTGTGAATCCAGCAGCTTCTAGCTAAGCAGCAGCAGGTCCAGCAAGGCCAGCAGCTCCCCTCCATTGCTAAAATTCAGCATGTTGACCAATGCAGTACACACTCTTCCAGCCAGCCGAGTGGACTTAGTAGAGAAAGGACTATTAGATCGTCATCAGAGATTTGAGAAAGTATTGAGAAGAAGAAGAAAGATACATGAGACCAGAAGGAGAGGAAGAGACACGTAACATCCTGGAGAGAGACAATGTAGGGAGAGGAAGGACCAGTAGTAGTGTTTTGTCATCCTTATCGATTCTAGTACAAGTCTGCCTGCTCTATCATCAACATTTCTTCTGCCTGAACCTTTTCTTGATTTTGACAACATGATTGTCATAGTTTCCAATCTTATGTGTGATTTTGAAATGATCTTGAACTGTTTTGGACCATGGAAATGTTCCAAGTGTATGTGATCCCAGGATACTCTCCTTAGGTCAAAGGTGTTTCCAAGTATCACTTCAGATCTACCTCATACATTCCCCTTAGGTCAATTTCTGGGCAACCCCCTGGTTTTGGTGCCAGGAGCTCAGAGCTCTCCATGCCCTCCATCACCCAAGCATACCACAATCATGTAGATCACCTGGTCGAAGAAATACTTGCAAAATTCTTTCTCCAACCCTTCCACTGTTGATCTGCTGGTTTTCATGAGCAAACTCACATTGTTATGCCTCTGCAAAACCTCTGTGTGGCTGAGCCTCCACCCTGCCTTACTAATTCTCGAACCTAAAAGTAAATTAGGTCAATAACCATGCCAAGATCTTTTGTTCGAATCTGAGATCCTGTTGCTGCATCACCCAATCTCTCATTCTTCTCCCATTCTTGTAGGAAATAACCCTTCAAGACTAACCCTATTTTGATGATGTCCACACATGGGTATAATTGAGATCATGTCCAGAAAAGACAAAGCACAATCCGCCCATCAATCTCCAAAATGAAGCCAAGCTGCGACAAGAACACAGATGCAAATTTTCAGCCTTCTGGGCATAATAATTTCTCACACAAACAGTTGTAAAAGCTGCTCTTCACATTTCAAATCATCATGAGTCTATTATGAATGTATTATATTACAAATTGTCATACAATCTATATATCAAGAGACAAAGAGGGACAGAAGAGAGACAGATATTCAAACTGGACAGGAATGTACCTTTGGAGGCTTGATTCTGAGCTCCACCCCCCAAACTAAGCCAACAAAGCAAAAACACAGTTGGTGCTAAGCTGCAAAAATCTCCTAGTCCTTATTCCTCTAGAGCAAATCCTTCACTGAGGATGTTGGTGAAGGATGCAACTGCCATGATGAGCACTACAAGCTCCAAAAGATCTCAAACTTAGGATGCCATTTCAAAATCCAGACAACCCATCTTTATTTCCTACATTCCAAACTGTGAATGCCATCTCTACATCCAAACAATTCTCAGTTCAATTTCCTACACATCAAACAACTGATTCCATTTCAACGTCCAAAAATTATAGCTTCAATTTCCTAAACATCAAAGAAAAAATTCCATTTCAACATCCAAACAATTCTGGCTTCAATATCCTACACATCAAACAATCAATTCCATTTCAATATCCAAACAACCCAAGTTTGGTTTCCTGAACATCAAATGGATCTCAAACTTCCTACCAAACCATAAATTATGAATTGTCATTTCACCATCCCACCTACCTAACTTCATTTCCTACACTTCAAATGCCATTTCAGCATCCAATTGACTCATCTTCATGTTCTACACATCAAATGTCATTTCAACATGTAGCCAACTAATTTTCTTTTTGCTGCACATCAAATGCCACTTTGACATCCAACCCATCTTCATTTCCTACACATCAAGTGTTATTTCAACAGACAAACCAACCCATCTTCATTACCTACACACCAACTATCATTTCAACCCATCCAACTCATCTTCAGTACCAACACATTGAATGTCACTTCAATATGCAACCAACCCATCTCCATTCTCTATACATCAAATGGCATTCCACATGCAACCAACCCTTCTCCATTCCTCATACATTGAATGGCATTTCATTAACATACAAGCAACCCATCTTCCATATAGAACATATAGTAAAATTATGTCCTTGTTTGTAACATAAAAATATTCACTAGGTAGTTGCAAAAAAAATATTTTATGCTAATGAATTGATAGCTAGTTTATCATTGTGTGCATATAAATGCAAAATTATGAAGGTTCCATCCTCACATACACACATGGATGAAACTTGAACTGAAAATAAGTATATCCTAAATTTACCTAAATGAAAAATTCAAAATATGTTGTTACTTGACTATACAAAAGGTTGGGAATTCAGAACTTAGTACCTATTATGCAAACAAGAGGCCACCAAGTGCTGACAAAGCACAAGCAAGCTTCTATTGTGTAGAAACATAAAAGCAAAACTAGAAATGATGAGATGAAGGATTTGTTTTTTTTTTTTTTTTTTTAATTTTCTTGGGTAATCCACTTGGTTGTGTTGGTAGTATCAACACACAAGGACAAGGCTATTGGAGATATTTATGCACCAGGATGAGATTAACATGGTAAATTGATATTATCAGTGGTTGTTGAGTATTTTTGTAATCACACCTTTATGTAATTATGTAGTGAATAGGTTTCAATGATGCACCAAAATCTAATTAAGAGATCAAGCTGCTATAAACATGTATATAACTTCTTTTTTAATGGTTCATGGTGTCTTTTCACTCCCATAGTCAATAAAAATTTCTATATGGTATCAAACTTGGCTAAAGGATAGAATTTTTTATGTTCCCATAGTAATGAACAATGATAGTTAGAATAGCATCATGGCCAACACAAACACTAATCAATGAAGATTGATCATTGGAGAATCTAAGCTTGAAGATGCTTCCAATTACAATGTTTGAAAGATTAAAGTTAGGACCATTCTCAACTTGGAAGGATTGTAGGATGTAGTGGTCAACTCGTGAATCCAATGCAATGGAATGTGGTGGTGGTTGGGCTAATGGTAACACAAGCACAAATCACAACCATGAGGTTGAAACCAAGTAAAGTATTTTTATCATTCATAAAAGATGATTTATTTGAAACAATGGGGACCTCTAAAGATCTCAACATCAAATGGCATGTTTTCGCTAAACATGTTCAAAACATTAGATGTTACAAAGAAGGTAAACTTGTATGCCAAGCTATATGGGATGGAGATGCAAGAAGGAACATCTATCATTGATTGCATCAAGGAAATCAAAGAAATCAAAACTAGCATAATAGTTGGTGAAATGTTCATCAAGGAGTGGTTGGTTCATATTGTGCTTAATGCATTGCCTCCAAGCTATTAGCATTGGATTCAATTACTCATAGTTGGTGATAATTTGCCACTAGGGTGAAAGCATGAAAAAAAGAGTTAGTTGTGCCAAGGTTGAAGTCCTTTCCAAGGACTGCATTTTTCACATGGCAATTTTCTATTGATTTATACTTTTTTTTCACATAGTTTTTTGAACTGAACATCAAATTTGATGCCAAATATGACATATAACACAATAAAAATTCAATTTTTTTTTGCATCAAGCCTTACATTAAATCTATAACTTTACTTTGAACCATGATTACAAATTCAAAACTATAATAGTGTTTAAGTATATTTGAATATTAAAATCTAAAAAGATATACGTGTTTTTTTTTTTTTGAATTTTTTGAACACATGGATCCATTCTTGTGGAATATATTAAATTTCACAAAAAAATTGAAAATGTTTGGTGAAGATTTGATAAGGGAAAAGGACTTTTGATGCAAAAAAACTACTTGTCCACATGTTTTTCTTCAATGCTTTAAAGATATAAAAGGACTATTGAAACATAGTGAATTTTCATGAAAATTTTGTAGTTGCAACTTTGAGAATATAAGAGTTTATTAAAAATTAAAACAATTTTTTTGATATATAGTGTTTTCATGGTGATTTTTCAAAAATTCAAAAACAGTTTTTAAAGATTATTCACACACCATTTGCCTCCTTTTTTAAAACATTTCACCCACCATTTGATAAAATGATTATCATAACCTAAAGTCAATTTTGTCATTTACAAAAAAAATAATTATGTTTTTTTAAAAAATATTTCGTTTTTTGAACTCCTTTTTTTTTTAATTCCATCATCTATAATATTGTGATATGAGTAATGAAATTATTCACACTATAACCTATGATAATTATGATGATTTTCAACATGTCAACTTCATATTTACACAAAATTTCATTTCATTATTTTGAGGATTATTTAATGACGAAATTGACCTTAAGGTAAGATAATAAGTTGTTTTAAGAAAAACAATGCAAAAGAAATTGAGAAAATTATCTAGACAAAAAAACTTTTTTTGTTCAAGGGATGAAAAAGTGCAACATCAACTCCAAACTAAAGCACAAAAAATCACAAAAGTTGAAAGAAACATTGGATTCAAACAACAACAAGATGCAATAAAGAACACTTTTGTTATGTTTATGGCAAGGAAGAACATTTTGTGCAAAACTACCAACACCAAAAAATGAAGCCCAAAAGGATAGAAAGTTCAAACCTAAAGAAAGAGGTAGTTAATAATGTAGATGACAATTGCAAAAGATGCAAAAATTGAATGTAAGGGTTTGAAAACATAGATTTAGTTAAAGAGGTCTTTAATGTATCATTACCTACCATGAAAAGCAAGACCAATTAATTTTTTTATTTAATATTTTAATTCAAGTGCTACCCACCATGTCATTGGTGAGAAAAAAAAAGTGAGTGCAAAGAAGATAACACTTGAGCCCAATTTGCTTGCTTGGATGATTACTTATTATAGAATATATTCGGAATATTTTGTTTGAAAGCTGAAAAAAATCAAATTTGATCCAACAAGATGTTGTAATACATTATTATGTAAATGTATATGTAAACAACCTCTCCCAAAATAAGTCATATTTTAAAATCTTCTCAAAAATAGATGTTCTTATAATGTTTAAAAGCATTGGTTACAACCGTTTTTTTTCTTGATGTTAGTGTGAATACACCCAAAGAAGCTTGTTCACTAATATGGACAAAATTAAAGTCGAGGTTGAAAATAGAGAAGATCATGTCAAGTACAGGGCAAAGGTTCCATATCATTATAATAGAAGAAGGAAATAAAAATTATAATTGTCTATGTATCTAATTTGATCAAGAACTTGTTATTAGTCAAGCAATTTCAATTAAAGGCTACACTCTACTATTAAAAGGAGTGTTAGATTTTATTTTTAAACTCAAGGAAAGTTAATTATTATAAGTATAGCAACTTGTGAAAATGGAAATAGCCTAAATATAGATTAGATTAGACATGTAAAGGAAAAGTAAATCTTTAGAAACAACATATGCTTCAATAATCTTGTTGAGAATCAAGTTGATTCACATTTACATGGCATCAACAATTTGGACATTTGAATTACCGAACATTGTATCAATATGTTTCTAATGAACAAGCGCTAGGACTTCCAAAGTTGACATAACACTCTAAAACATACAACAATGGTTTGCTAGCAAAATGATCTCAGAAAAAATTCCAAAATAAAGTAAACATCAAAGAATATAACTTTTGGAAGTTATGCATTTGAATGTCTATGGTTCAATTCTAATGAAATCTCTCAACAAGTGTTGGTATTTTCTAACCTTTATTGATGAGTTCTCAAAAAAAACTTAACTTTATTTCATCAACCAAAATTTTGAAATATTCAATAAGTGTAAACAATTCTAAAAAGAAGTTGAAAATGAAAAAAGAAGAAAAATCAAAGCATTTCATGTAATTATGGGGCTACATATGTTTCACAAATAACTTGTATTATAAACAAAATGTAAGGTTAATAAAAATGACATTACATGTGCCATTTTTACATCAATTGTCACATTAGTGTCAATGTGACAAATGTGTTTGTTTTTGAAACCAACCATGTGACATTAATTAAACACTCCCATAATAATAATAAAACTATTATTTTGCATTATGTAGATAAGTTTTATTTTTATTTTTATTTATTTAGTAATTAATCCTAACAACTAAATTATGATCAACAAAAAAACTAAAATTTAATCCCCCAAAAAAAATTAAGGAATTAAAAAGATCTTGACCATCAAAATGTGACAATTAAATTTCAATTGCCATCTCAACACTCAATTTTTTTTCATTTTATGTTTCTAATTTTTTGGATTGAAATTTTGTTGTTTTTTGGATTGAGATGGACTTGGTCCACCCCAATCATTGTCCAACTACAACCTAAATCCTATCCCAACAAAAACACTTTGGTCGTTGACATGTGGAAATTGAATTTTTGTCGTCATTTCAACAAAATTTTAACCATTGAAACATGGCAACTAAATTTTTGTCACCATTTTTATGGTCAAGATTTTTTTAAATATTATATTTCTAATTTTTTGTAACTACAATTTGGTTACATCATGTCCATTCTAATCAAAATCCAATGGTAACCTAAATTTCGAAAAAAAAAATCTTGATCATTAAGATGTGGTGATGGAATTTTGGTTGTCATCTTAACTATCAAGGTTATTGAATTTTTTTGTAAATCTTGATTGTCAAAATGGTGACTACCACATCTTGGTAACTTGGATTTTTTTCTCTTTTGTGATTAAAATTTAGTTGCCACATAGACTAAAACCCAAGTCCAATTAATCATCCTTGTCCTTCAAAATTATGTGGTGACTAAATTTATATTAGTGCCAAATTGGGGTAAAAAATCTACCCTTGCAAAAAAGTTACTACTTTGACTTAAGTTGATCCTAAACCAACATGATTTTAAAGGGTGAAAACATGATCAAGTATACATTTCATGATCCTTATCAAAAAAAATGTAAAGTAGCCATAAATCATGCATTAACATATCAAATTTTTAAATATTATTTAATTTAATGATCAATATGAACATATTCTTTGAATTTATGTCAATGATATTAAAGAATCACATGTTTTAAATAGATTTAAGTAGATTTCTAAAAATTGCAAGTAGAACTTGTTTTACTTTATGGGTTGTCCAAAGAAACAAAATAGGCTTCAAATAAATGAAATATTGATTTTTTTTACCTTCTTGGTTAATGGCAATCTAAAAATTTCCTTATGCACTTTCAACTTCCAAGGTAAAAATAATAATATATCAATCTTTTAATGTAAAAGTATTTTTAGCACAATTCCACCAGTCAACTTCAAAAATATTATTGACCTACTTTTAGTACACTAAAGTTTTTCAAACTTTGTATACGACATACTATAAACTCAATATTGGGCACCATGATGGTTTAACAATGATTGAAAAGGTTTCAACTTTATTTTCTTGCATTTATGTGTAAAAATATGACTACAACTACTCATAGTTACTTTTGTTGTATACTTGATCATGTTTTCACCTTAAGCTACATTGGCATCAAAATTGAGGTGACATGTAAAGGCCAACATTGATAACAATTGCAATATGGAATTAAATGTAATTGGCCTTACACCATGTCTTAGATCACCAACTCAAAATGGTGTATCTAAGTGTAAAAATCATTCAATTCAAAAAAAAGTTCATAAACAAATGCCAATGGTTTAGTATAGGCACATTGACACCCATTTGAAAAATTACAAGTTACAAAAAGGTCATGTTGATTATAATTTGTATTTCAACATTGAAGATGACAAGTACATCATAATTTGTTATATGTTGATGATTAACTCATTATTAGTGATGATGAAAAGAAATCCAACAAGTACAAGAGGAACTTGAATTTTTTCTTGAAATGAGTTGTTGAGGTGATTCTAATATGTATTTTGGAAGTGAAACAAATTACATTACAAATAGCATTTACCTTTGTCAATGAAAATTTTAGGATATCAAACGCACATCTAGCCATTACATTAATGGACAAAAATCTACATCTAAATGTTAACATGAAGAGTGATCTAACAAATAGTCAAAAATATCAATTAGTGGGGGGATCTCTTTTTTATCAATATATCTTACATGATAAACGTGAAATCAAGATTCATGAAAAAATAGAACCTCAAGAATCACACATGGTAACATTAAAAGGATGTTGAATTATTGTAAAGGTACAAAAGATCATTGATTATTCTATCCTAATGATGGAGGATCAATGTTAACATGTGCAAACATTGATTGGGCAAGAGATTGGGACACAAGGCATTATGGGAATCTTATTCAAGCTTGGAGATTGTGCCATGGACTAGTGAAGTCATCTTCAATCCACTATAGTTCTTTCAACCATTGAAGATAAATACAAAACAATGGGAGAGGCAACAAAAAACATTTCATGGATGAATCAATTGTTGAACAAATTAGACATGAAAAATGGAGCACCTATTGAACCATTCTATGATAATCGAATTAGTGAAGAACCCAATCATGCATGCTAGGACAAAGCACATGAAAATAACACATCATTATATTAGAAAAAGGAATCAAATAGGAAACCCCATATCTACATATGTTCCAACATCTAGGCCTACCAAGTAGCAAATTTACTAACTAAACCGTTAGAGTGAATTACTCATGCTATTCAAAAGAGACTAGTTGAAGTATTTTAATAACTAAACAAAAATACTACCAACTAGATAACTTAAGGTCATATTCTTATCAAATTTGATGGAATAAAGCTACCATGATTCTCCTAACACAAAGTGTTCTCTAGGTCATTGTTTGAATCTTCACAATTAAGAAGAGAAGTCAATAAAATCTAAACAATAACCATATGTTTTAAAAGAAAAATTTCAAAGTGAGTGGGTTCATGATGGAAGTGGATAATAAGAGGTATAAGTCTAAAGTGTTGACATACAATTTGAATCTTGTAACTTGAAATACCAAGTTTCAAAAACTAAAAAATCATCCAAATTGATACGTTGTTTCAATAAATATTTTTTAAAACAACTAAATTGATAAAAGCAAATTGGGAGGAAAGGATTTTGGTATCCAATCAACTTGAAGGCCATAAAAAAGATTTAACAACATTATGAAGAATAATTATTAGCAAAAATTAAACTCCATCAACAACTTACTAAAAAATGATGTGTTACAACTAATAATTTGGACAGACAACTTAATGAATCAAAACTTCATTGGGGCAACACAACTTATCATTTCACCAAGCCATCTAATGAAAATGGCACAAATCCACATAGCTATCAAGTGGATGCATGGTAAGGTTGACCAATTTGGAAATAACACAATTCATTTTTCTAGTACTTAGGTGTGATTATAATTGCCACGTTGTTTTATACATATTGGAATTACAAAATGGGACTCATTTTGAGGTTCTAGACTTCAATATGTACATAATGCAATTGATTGGTGTGAAACATTCATTAAATTATAGAAGTTACGAACTTTAAAACTAAAAATCAAAATTTGTTGTATCAACAACAATTAGTGGATGGACTTTGGTTTGGTTTTATGATGGATTTCAATACTTGTTAAGGACCTAGTTTTAGTTTTTAAATGTAATAAGGAAAGGAAGATTGAAAGATTTTAATTCATATCTAATGAATTTGACTACCTATGGATTTTTATCTAACAGAAAACTTCAAATTTCCTTGTAAATATCACTATTTATGTTGATAAGCTACCCCATGTGGTTGCCATGTATTATTAAATTGTTGCCTAATTACAAACTTGAATAGGATGAATGTCAATATCTACCTTTACTTATTGACAAATATGGACATTTTGGCCTTTCATAAGGAAAACAACATGTATAATATTTTCAAATGCCATTTATATAAATGTTTTCAAGATTTTGTGTGGCCTAAATTAATTTCACAATGCATATAAATTTTACTTCCAAAATTAAATAATAACAAATCCTTCATGAAAGTGATTAATCCTCAAGTTTATACATTATTCATTAGTCTATCAAATGTCTAAATGCATTGTGTCAATTCACATGCAAATGCATCCTCCTGTCCCATCGACATATAATGAATTTCTAGGAAATTTATATAATATGCAATAATAAAATTATTATGTATAGGACAAAATGGTTACCATAGAAATGAGCTAGCATTTTTTAAATATATTTGAACATGTATTATATGAAGCATGCAACTTTCAACTATATAAATACTTGGCTACAATTTTTACATGAACATTACAAAAACTAAAACATTTATTAAAAACTTTAAAATTGAAGAATTGAACTTTTTTCTAAATTGTGAAAACTCCATACATCATTCTAATGCTTTCATTTCTAAAGATTTTTATACCATTATTATATTGTAGTGACAAAATATTGAAACTAGTATAAGGGAGATTTTTGTATAATTTATCATATGGTCTCTAACTTGACAATTCCATGCCAAAACTTTTTCATATAATTTGTGTTTTTGTATCATCATCTTTCAATTGTGATAGGTGAAAATTGAATGTTTTTGTCCTCCCAAGTGACATCAATATAATATTCAAGAATTTTAATAGGTCACATTACATTAAATAAAAGGTTAGTCCTCTTAAAATCTTCTTTTTCAAATTGATATGGTTTCATAAATTTTTTGATGTAATCAATACGCAATTTTTTAAAATATTTCCAATAGATGAAGATTGGATTTCATAAAGCATTTATATGATCATGGACTTTTGTTTTAATATTGCAAGATTCAAGCAACAAATGAAGCTAATTCAAGATTCCAACCTTCAAGTGTGAATTCATCATCATCGGTCTAAAATATGTGCAACCCAAGTTAATATATATCATAATACCTTCTCAAGTCTGGTGATAACTAAATTAATTTTGGAAATGTTGAATTTTCTAGGAATTATCTATTGGAAATGTCAAAATGAACAACTATTTGACCTATTGCATCCCTTGATTTGGTGGGGGGGGGGGATTTTGGAATTTCTTTGTTTTTATAGTGAACATTCAACTAATTTTGCCATTTTTTGGAGATTTTAATCCAAATATATATCAATAATTTATTTTTTTTTAATTTTAAAAAATGTTGATTGCATCTACCTTTTTTGTGGTCCCTTCTTGAAATTTTCATTTTATGACTTTTAGGGTGAGAAAAGACTTTTTCCTTTTTGTGATTTTTTTTTTAAAAAAAATTGTCTTGTCCTAGAGCGTCCTTTAGGAGGGAGCTTCGTACAAATGTGGTTAGGGATCAGAATTTTCCCATCCACGTTACAAAAATGGATATACCTAACCTTTTAAATTATCATCCATGCTACTACAACCTAAATTATATAGGTAGGTATGGTACTACCTACTTATTTTACCTATTGCCTTTCCTAGTAGCCTAGGTGTTGTGGTTTTAGCCACAGGCAGTGTACACATGGAGTGATTGCATTGGTCAATTGGGGGTTATTGGGTGGTGGTCACTAAAAATGAGTGTGAAAAGGAGTTCTAGGGATGGCTCATGAATAGGTAGAATCATCTGTCGACAAAATAAAATTACATCACGTGGGTTCTTTTTCATCTAAATTTGTCGTCCAACTTTCATCCAAGACGTGTTTCCTGGTGCGTTGGTAGCCCAGCGACGCAGCGACCGGTGCTGCTCGCTCGCTCGCTCGCTTCCTTCCTTCCTTCCTTGCGTGGAGCAGGATTGCGGTGTGCGGCAACCTTGAAGAATGGATTGCCCGTTGGAGCACAGACAGATTGCTCGTAGCGCGTCCTTGAAATCGTGGTAGGAAAAGATGAGTATGGTGGAGAGGAGGGTGAGGTGAATTTGACCCATTAGCGATCAAGTTTGTGTTGTGTTTTTTTTTCCTTTTCTGGCCCCCTTTAGTTCAAAGTTCATAGGAAATTTTCTGCGCTCATTTCCGACCTTGAGAACCCCAAAATTAGCCTACAAATTTTACTTTATTTTGTTTGATTCGTTTTCAATCCTGCAAATTTTGCGAACCTGGGTTGTTTCGCCTCTGTTGCTTGTTTTTGTGTTTTTTTGTTTTGCGTTTCTCGCTGACTTTTTCTGTTTCAGCTGCTTTTGCTTTAGCAACTCCGTGCTCTTGCTTCAGCAACTCCGTGTTGTGTTTACTGCCGTAATCACCACGAGCTTTTTTCCTGAGGCCAAAGAAAGAATTGAACTTATATCCCAAGTGCAAGCAAATGATTGAGCTTTGTTCACAAGGGCGAAGAAAAGATTGCGCTTTTCTCCCGAAGATAAAGAAAACATTGAGCTTTTTGTCGCGAGGGCAAAGAAGGGATGTCTAGAAACCACAACCCCAGACTGCGACCTTACATGCTTTGAGCTAAAACTTTGAGAGATTGTAACCAAATTGATTTACATTGCAGAGTTCGGTGGAACTGGTTTCGACCCAGGTCATAATTCACACAGAAAAGAGGATTTTCATTGCTTGTTTTTATACAGAAATCATCAGCTTTTGCTTCTTCGTTGAGAAAGAAAGACTGTTGCAAGGACTGGACAAATTAGGGTTCGAGGTTTAAGGCTTTTTGTTGACCGTAAAAGATTTTTCCCCAATACCACAAAGTGAACAAACCCATTTGCAAAAATCCTCGTACAAGACTTTGAGACAAAAGAAATATTGCTTTGCACAATTCTGGAATTTTGTTTAGCAATGTGAGGGGAAGAAGGTGTTGAGTTTGGTATTGCTGTTCTTGACAGGGTTGTGAGATTCCCACAAGATATATTTGGGCTTTGGAGGGAGCATGAGATGGATGCGTTGTTGTGCTGTTTTCACTCAGGTTGTGATGCCCACTCACCTCCCCTACTATGTCAGTTTCTTTCAGGAAAACTTCCGGTTTGAATTTCTGTGTTTGTGGTGGATTTAGGGTTCGGTACCCAGCAATTGAGAAACCTGAGATTGATTCTTTTATTCAGCCCTTGGGTTTGACAAGTTGTTGTTCGGCTATGGTATGCCTCCCCTTTGTAATCTAATGGAGAGAACAGCATGGTGAGATTGTGGGAGAAGAAGAGTCTTTTGCTTGAGGTTGATGTTGTTGTAGACAACAATTGGGGATGCCCCCATCAGGCTCTGTTTCAAGTTCTCACTTTCTCAATTTTCAGTCAATTTTACTAGGATGCAGATGCATGTGCATTTTTTGCACAATGGGTGGAAAGAATGTTGCAATTACATAATTTTAACTCTTGGAGCATCTGCAGACTTTATAGACTTGAAAAGAATGAAGAATCCTTTGGTAGCCCACCACAGTGGAGTTTGTCAGAATCTGAGTGATAAGATTCAATTGCCTTCTGAATACCAGGAATGTCTTGAGGAAAAAGGGCAAGAGGTTGCTGCTCTAGATAGGTCACAATTTGTTGTCTTTTTAGAGCAGCAACAACATAATAGCAGTTGTTGGGATGTTAGAAATTGCTGCAGCATTCATACCTGGGTTGCAGTTACTGATGATGTATGCCCCACTTTTTTTGTGCCAGCAGAATGAAGTTTTAAGTAGGCAAATAGTCAACTGGGGAAATCAAAGCAAAGCTGAGCTCCATTCTTTATCAGTTGAAGAGCAGGATCTTCAAGAAAGTTGGAAGGATGCAGCAAAAGGCGAGGAGGAGTCAGAATTTTGTAGAATAGTTCCTAATGGGTCCTCTGAACCTAAGCTGGTTTGGAGGCTACACAAGTTTTGAATGACCTTGCAGCAGCCTCTACATCAAGAGAATCACAATTTCAGACCTCTGTTCTTGATTTCAGAAGGGGTTGTGATGATGAGGAACCACAGGTTGCAGATGTGTTGGTAGATTCTCATGGTAGGAGACACACATACTTAAGGATATTTCTTACAGAGCGTTGCATTCTTTGTTGCCAGTATTGCATGCCTGCAGAAGGTGTTGAATTGACCTGAAATTCCTGGAGCTTTTGTCACAAAGCAAGATTATGCAACTAGCAAGAATCTTTGTGTCAGAGGGTGTAAACAAGATCAGGCTCACAGGTGGAGAGCCAAGCATCAGGCCTGACATTGAGGAGTTATGTGAACAACCAAGAAGCCTTCCAGGCCTCAGAAATCTGGCAGTGACCTCTAATGCATTGTCTTATCAAGAAAGCTTGCAAGATTGCAGGCTGCTGGGTTGAATCAACTAAATATCAGCTTGGATACATTGGTACCTGCCAAATATGAGTTCTTGACAAGGTGCAAGGGACATAATAAGGTTCTGCAGTCCATTGAGGCTACATTGGACCTCGGTTTCTCTCCTGTGAAGGTGAAGATGTTCCTACTGCTTTGCGAAAAACTGCACATGATGTTGTTCTAAAAAAATTTGATCTGGAGGTTCTGATATCATAAATGGACCTGGTCTGTAAATTAGTTCAGTGTTTTTTAGCCTGCTCGAAAGTTTGAAAGTAAGAATACATTCCAGAATATGATATTTTCCTTTGGATATGTCTGCAGGTGAATACTGTTGTGATGCGGGGTCTAAATTTTGATGAGATTGGCAATTTTGTGAGATTAACACAGGACAAGCCCATCAATGTGCGGTTCATTGAGTTCATGCCATTTGATGGGAATGTTTGGAATTCCAAGAAGCTAGTTTCATACATTGAAATGCTGACTGCTG